>Ga0129298_10000203_pt1 | contig 21671 bp, 16 predicted proteins | sample I19B2metaG_FD_94707 | JGI IMG/M metagenome (GOLD analysis project Ga0129298, IMG submission 94707) | Lake sediment bacterial and archeal communities from Gulf of Boni, Indonesia to study Microbial Dark Matter (Phase II) - ​I19B2 metaG | ecosystem: Environmental > Aquatic > Freshwater > Lake >... | reverse complement strand
ATTGAAGTGAAACCGCCCAGGCACACACGAAGCGATTCGCAGGTCGTGACTACGAAGGCACCAATGCCAGCTTTCGTTGCTCTGATCCTTACTCTTGTACGGTTCGCGGGCGTCAGCGCGCGCTAAGGCCCAAATCAAACCCGAAACGCCTGGTCCAAACAGTTTCGTATTCATCTCTGAATCGTACCGAGAGGGGGAGGGGGTGGCGCCACCCTGTGGCCACAATACCGTCGCTCCCATTGGCCTGGCAATCACAAGATCTTACCCCGAGGCCTACAGAAGCATACACAAGCCTCATCCATGATAGCCGTCAGCAGCTCCAAACAGACAGGCAAACACAACAGGAGCATGTTCTGTGAACGTTCAAAGAGGAACCAGTGTTAGGAACATTGGAAGTATGAGGTTGGCCTGCTACCCAGTGGCTCCATCATTAGGACCGCTGCCAGGGGTTCTAGCTGGCCTCAACTCTTTCGAAAGCCAAATGGAAAAGCTCGACCTCCGCCTCTTTGCACGCTAACGGTATTCCGGCATCAAAGAGAATGCAGACAATGGCCTTTCTAACGCGCGACCTGCCGGCTTGGCCAGCGTAGCTTCTGGCCAATCTCAGGACCTGCCCAACGGCTTGGTCACTCGCCCTTGTTTCAACTTCTATTACAACATCCGTTCCTTCGTGATCGCGTAGAATGAGGTCGACTGATCCATCTGCCAGCTCAACATTTGATCCGATGAAGCTCATGCCTTTCTCAATGAGTTCTGGGGCATCTGCGAGAATCTTAACAATGGGGTCTTCAAGGAGGCCTCGGCTTCGAAAATACTCGGTTGGGCCGAGAGCCAGTATCTTCTCAACAGCCGACGTTACGTCGAAGTATGTGGTTCCGAGAAGATGCGGAAAAATGTCTACTGCTCGTTCATTCTCTCTCAGCAGCACGATAGGCGTGTTCTCCAGATTCAAGAGCTTCGATCCTGATAGCGGAAGTGCCTTCCCTCTAGAGCTGACTATTCTACCTCTGATCTGAGGCGAAATGCTTCGAATATCATCCGCCAGCCCCGTTTTTTCATCAGAGGAAAGCAGGCTGATGTCGAACTCCTGACAAGGCATGTTCCACTTCTTTTCGATTTCCCGGACTATTTCCCTGATGCGATCCAAATCCGATTCGTATCGTGCGCCAGGCTTGAAGTATAGTTCTAGCTTGTACACGGGCCTGCACAATCCTGTCCTGCAGATAGAAGTGTGAGGAGCATCTTAAAGCCCTCAACAAAAGCATGTTCCTCTCAGGTCAATGCGCACGGCAGGAAAACCATGTGGTATCTCGGTAGGAGGCTCAGGTCTGAGACGATGCTTTCAGAGTTCGAGCCCTAGCATTTCGGCGAGAAATCCATTTGGTTGGGACCCCGCATCGAACGTGAGCAGGGCCGTTCGTTTGAAAAGAGTTTTAGAGACGTTTGAAAGCATAGGAGCGAAAAGCAGGTGAGATCATATGGTGAGGTCGATCGTATGCATAAAATACGCAGTCGATGTCAACCAACTTCAATTAGACACAAAGTCTCCCACCACGAAAGGTGCTGCGAGAAAGATCAGTGACATAGACAAGAATGCGCTGGAGGAGGCTGTGAGGATCAAGGCGAAGCTGGGAGGAGAGGCAATAGCCGTGACAGTTGGTCCTCCAGAGGCGAAAGAGGCGCTCAGAGAGGCTCTAGCCTTGGGAATGGATCAGGCGTATCTGATCACGGACCCAGGCTTCACCGACTTGGACACTGGGGGAACGGCTGCGGTTTTGGCAGCCGCAATAACTAAGCTCGGAGGATTCGACCTAGTCCTTGCAGGAGAGGCGACGATAGACAGTTTCTCTTCACAGGTTGGACCAAGACTTGCTGAGCATCTGTCTGTACCTCCGATCACATATGTAAGGAAGCTCACGATCGAGGGGGGTAAGATCGTCGCTGAACAGGATCTTGAGGATTCGTATGAGACAGTGGAACTGAACACTCCGGCTCTGATAACAGTTACAAAGGAAGTAAATGCGCCTAGGCTTCCGTCACTCATGGCCATACTTGCGGCGTCAAAGAAAGAGATCAAGACATTGACAAAAGCAGATCTTCCTCTTCAATCAGTGGCTTTGGATTCTCCGATCAAGATTCTTGAGATAACCGTGACAGAGTTGAAACGCAGAAAGGTGATCATTCGTGACAAGCCGGTCGCCGAGATGACTGATGAACTTGCTCAAACAATCTTGAAAGAACGCATAGGAGTGTGATAGAAGTTGACTGAACACAAGGGCGTATTTGTTTTCTCTGAAAACGAAAGGATTCTCCTAGAACTGGTCTCGAAAGGAAGAGAGCTTTCAGATAAGAGGAGCGCAAAGCTGACTTGCACTGTCGTTGGCACACTCACAGAAGAGCTTGCGGAGAGGCTATTCGAGACAGGCGTTGACGTAATATTGGCCCTGAAGGAGGCGCCTGATCGATTTGATCCAGAGTTCTACTGCAGCCTCCTAACCGAAGTGATTAGGCAAAACAAACCTGAAATTGTGTTGGTGGGAGCTACGAAGCGGGGAAAGGAACTGGCGCCTAGGTTGGCCACGCGTCTACAAACTGGGTGTATGGCCGATTGCATAGCACTGGACATTGACAAAGAGACAGGATCACTTCTGGGCACCAGGCTCATGTATGCCGGAAAAGCAACTGCCAAGGAGACCTGCACGAGTTATCCACAGATCGCAACCGTGCCACCGCGAGTCTTTGAGAGAAAGACAGTCGGCAAACGAAAAGGTGAGATAATCCAGATAGCGCCCCCATCAGTTCCAACAAAGGTGAATGTGAAAGAGACTAAGAAGAAGGAAATCGGAGCCGCGAACATTGAAGACGCGAAAGTAGTTGTCTGTGGTGGGCGGGGTGTCCGCTCAAAGGAAGACTTCAAGCTGCTTGAAGACTTGGCCAAAGTGCTGAATGGTCAGGTGAGCTGCAGCAGGCCGATTGCGGCAGATCTAGGTTGGTTCAGTGAGTGGATTGGGCTATCGGGGCGGAAGGTGCACCCTGCACTCTACATTGGATGCGGAGTCTCTGGAGCAATTCAACATCTGGCTGGTATAACCAACGCTCGGATAATAGTGGCGATAAACAGCAATCCTGATTCTCCGATATTCTCAGCAGTAGACTATGGAATTGTGGGAGATCTCTACCAGGTAGTTCCTGCACTGATAGAGTCGTTGAAGAAGAGCACTTGAGAAGACTGGGTTGACCAGGCGAGAAAACGCCATAAAGGAGAGGAGTTATCGGTAGGCGACGTACTCCTTGCCGAGGAGCTCCCGCGCGACTATGATCTTCATGATCTCGTTTGAGCCTTCAGCCCACATGTATGATCGAGCTCCTCTCAGACCTGCCTCGATCGGACACTCCTTGCTGTATCCGTATGCGCCATACCACTGGAGCACATCGTTTATGGTGTCAAAGGTCCATTGAGGCGCGAGCATCTTGGCCTCTGCTATGACCTTGGAGACTTCGAATCGTGAGTACTTCTTCTCGGCCAGCTCCTTCCCAAGCATCCACAGAGCTTTGTAAGCAAGTAGTCTCACGGCATCTATTTTCGCATAGTCCTCGGCAAGTTTGAACTGTACGCCTTCATACCTTCCAATCGGTTGGCCGAAGGCCTTTCTCTGCTTGATGTATTCCATGCCTTGTTCTAGCGCGGACATAGCTGCTCCTGAGCATACTGCTGCGATTATGGCTCTGGCGTAGTCAAATCCTTCCATCGCGATGTAGAATCCTCGATTCTCCTCGCCGACAAGGTTTGAGGCGGGAACTCTTACGTTATCCATCTTGAAACCTCCGGTCGAGATTCCTCGTCTTCCCATATCATCCAAGATTGTGCAGCTGACGCCTGGGGTTCCTTTGAGAGGGATGTAGAGAAAGCTCATTCCTCTCGTCCCTTTCTCCGGTGCCGTCTTGACCAGCGTCAAGAAGCCCCCGCCTTCCTCAAGCTGTTCCATGATCTCTCTGACTCCGCTGATGTACATCTTCTCTCCATTGACGATGTACTCGTCTCCAACTCGTTTGGCAACAGTCTTCATGTTAGCCAGATCTGATCCGGCTTCGGGTTCAGTTGTGGCTATTCCGAGGAACGAGTTTCCTTTAGCCAGGCTGGGGAACACTTTCTTTTTTGTCTCAGGTTTGCCATACGTATTCAGCACATGACCCCACGAAGCAGGTACAAGATAGAAGACTGCTGTGGCACACGTGATGTCTGCACGGCCCAGCTCTTCCCCAGCAATTCCGGCCAATATCGGGTCAGCTCCAGCGCACCCATACTCTGGAGAGGCTGTGATCCCCATGAGCCCCAGCTCAGCCATCCCCTTGATTACGTCGTCAGGAATTCTCTCCTTCTCCTCTATGTCTCTCATGACAGGCGCGAGCTTCTTCTGACAGAAATCCCTCACTGTTCGTCTGAATAACTCCTGTTCTTCGCTAAACGTGAAGTCGAGCATCTCTCAATCACTGGGCGCTATTTGTCAGCCCTTGATGTATATGAATCAAGTCAAATCCTGTGACGAATGTGATTTCCCATAATTGTTTCACTAGAAGTTCTCTTGTTTGCGTCATTCCTTTCTTGAGTGGTTGCCTCCCGTGGAAAGCTTACCGGCTTAGAAACGATTCTCATGGGCTTCGGCGTCCTCGACGATCCCGCCCACACCCCAATGAACGGCCCTACCTGCAAGACTATTGCTGGGACACTAGAACAAGCATCCGGGTTCTCGCGAGATACGCTGACCTAGCCAATCAAGGAACTTTGTGAAGCTGAACCGCAACCGTTGCCAGCAATCTTCCATGCCACTACAGATGGTGCGGGCTTTTCCTCGAAAACACTAGGGGGCCTGTATATACACCTGTATATACATCTGCGGAGCGCTCTGCTCTCTCAGATCAGCGCGCGCGCCATACCTGTGGCCACAATGTCAGAGCTCTCGCTGAAGGAAGGCTGTATTGGGAGCCAAGGCTTTGCTAACGGCGCCATTGTTGTGCAGAGAAAAAGGCTTCAAGGAAATGGTGGTTGTGTATCAACGGAATCATCATCCGAGCTGCGCCCAGGTGACTGACGGTCCGGTTCCAGCTGCTACTTGTCCATTGTCTATGGATTGTGCGCGCTGCAGATCCGATATTTGCTCGGCCACGATCTGGCCACCTTTGACACGGGCTTAGAAGCAGATTTAAACAACGTTGAGCGCGCTTGGGTAGTGGGATTGCCTCGGGAAACGAGAAATCCTGTGATGAAACCCAATCTTGAATAGGTTGTTGTGGCAAACGGGCATAGAATGGATCAGGTTTCAAAGGAGCATCTGCGATTGGAAAGACATCGAGTTCTCATGATCGTGTGTGACGGGATGGGAGACAGGGCGGATAGAGCGCGAGAGTTTCAGACGCCGTTGAGCGTTGCCAAGAAGGCGAATATGGATGCGTTGGCGCGAGACGGATCGATAGGTTTGATCGATCCGGTAGCACCGGGCGTCAGGCCAGGAAGTGATGTTGCCCATCTGGCAATCCTTGGGTATGACCCGTGCAAGTTCTACACGGGGCGGGGGGGACTTGAGGCTGCGGGTGCAGGCCTTCGCTTATATCAGGGCGATGTGGCCTTTCGATGCAACTTCGCAACAGTGGATGCCAAAATGGTCGTCAAGGATAGACGAGCGGGCAGAAGGATCGAGGGACGAGATGAGCTGGCCGAGGCCGTGAGCGAGATGAGACTCAGCGACCCATCTGCCGCGTTTGAGTTTGTTCCCACGGTTGAACATAGAGCAGTCATGATCTTGAGAGGAAAAGGGCTTTCTAGGAAGGTATCGGACACCGATCCGCACAAGGAAGGAATACCGATTCTGAGGTCTATAGCGGAGGACGAGGAGCGGGCAAGCAGGCGCACTGCCGAGATCTTGAACGAGTTCACAGAGAAATCGTTCAAGGTCCTCAGTAACCACAAGATCAACGCTGAAAGAGCTGAACGAGGGCTCCTGCCTGCAAACATAATCCTTTCAAGAGGACCTGGGACTCTTCCCCCAGTGGAACTGCTGGGGCGAAAATACTGCATTGACGCAGCATGTATCGCTGTTGCTCCCATAGTCCGCGGGATATGTCGCGTCGCAGGGATGAGACTGATAGAGGTGCAAGGTGCTACTGGAGGGTTGGACACCGACTTCAAGGCCAAGGTGTCAGCAGCCGTTCAAGCTATGAAGCGCCATGATTTGGTTTTCCTGCACATCAAGGCGGCAGACGTGGCAAGTCACGACGGCGACTTTGAGAAGAAGACCTGGGTGATTGAAAAGATTGATGAAGCCATGGCTCAGGTGATTGAATCTGTAGATCTTGCCAAGGACTATATCGTCTTGACGTCTGATCACGCGACTCCAGTAGCCTTCAGAGACCATTCTGAAGATCCTGTCCCGGTTCTGGTTGCTGGACCGGACTTTGATATCAGCGGGATTACAAAGTTCTCAGAGAGAACAGCCGCTACTGGAAACCTCGGCCGACTACTGGCTCTTCATCTGATGCCAATAATGATGAATAGGCTGGGAAAGGTTGAGAAGTTCGGTTTCTAGGTTTCCATCTCTAAACGGCGAGAGTTAGCTCTGCAATCTTGCAAAAACGCACGCCTGCTTCCGATATGCTCTCAAGAGTTTTTCTGAGATCCTTGCTCTCGCGGCCTCTTAGGGCTCGGCCTACTGCTTTCCTGATCTTTGTCGATGGTTTCACCTTCATGGAATCGGCTGGATTGTTCGTCCACAGGCAGCGGTACATATTAGAAACAAGGTTCCATGCTTTCTCTAGAGCCATGTGATCTGAGTTCGATTCAACGAGCTTGATGACGAGGCACAGATCTTGGCCAAGGGTTTCAAGATTCTTCCCGATTCCCAGAAGGGCTAAACCTGCTGAGAACTCCGCCTGTCGCTCGCCTTGAGTGACGAGTCTCTGTGCAAGTCGATTAGCCATCTGCATCCTTTCTGGCGGAATATCAGGCTTGTCTGGAACGATTCCGGAGAGAAAACCAGCTACGTTATTCTCGAGTATCGTGAATATGTCGTCGAAAGCCTTCCTGGCCTCTAGGTGATGGGTATCTCCACTTGCTTCCATTTCGGAGAAGATCTCTCTGACCGTTCTCGTTTCCGGCCTCTGGAGCACCGTACGTGTAGGGTCTGGAACGCCGTTGAGCAACAATGGACACCCTGCTCTACCACACTGTCTGCAGAGCCCTGAAGCACACTCTAAGACAGTCTTACCGCAACGAGAGCAGACCATCGCTGGCCAAATGGTTCTCACAACGATTCTGGTAGTTTCCAGAGCATCTTGTCTGTCTTCTGCCGTTCGGACGTTGATTCTTCCACCCTTGGACACGACAACTGTCTTCCCGTTGAAATCCATCTTCGCGATCCCGAGATTCTCTGAGCATTTGACATGTGTGAAAACCTCTGAGAGATTCAGCAGCCAGCAGAGTCCCAATGAATCCAGGAGACCTGGCGATTCAGATCCATTTTCGTTTTCAGCTAGATGAGTCTCAGCCGAGACCTTTCCCGCATCGGTTACACATGGCCTAATGTAGGTTATTCCGAAACTAGGAAGAACCATTGTACCTTGTCACCGATGCAGACTCATCTCTCGTTGCTTAGGTCAGGGGCGGGGGCTCTCGTCTCGCGACGGTATCCTCGGGAGGCCGAGTCTATGGCCTGATTCTTGCCGATGCTCCATCAGCAGATTGTTTGCTTCCTATTCCACGTGCACGCGATACAGATCCATGTCCGGCCCAAGGAGCCTCAGGAAGTCTCGCGCCGCTCGCTCAACGTCCTTAGATTGCGTAACATATCGTCCGACAATAAGTATGTCCGCTCCTGACTCAATCGCCTTCGGTGCTGTTTCTGGATCGATTCCGCCAGCCACAGCCACAAGGATCTTTTTTTCGCCGCACATATCCTTGATCTGCCGTATCAGATCCCATCTTGTCAGGCCACCGCGCTCTTCATCGATTCCCCTATGAAGAACCACGACGTCGGGGGGTTGTTCCAGAGATCGCAGGGTCTCCACTGGGTTCTTCACATCCATCATGTCCACAAAGGCATATATGCCCAGCCTTTTGGCCTCGTAGATGAATCGGTTCAGTGTTTCCTTGGAGGCCAGTCCTGACGCCACGACTGCGTCAGCTGTCTCATCGAATGCAAGATCTACTTCGACTTGGCCCACATCCAGCGTCTTCAGATCAGCGATGATGAAGATGTCTTTTGCTGTCTCACGGAGATCGTGGATGATTTTGGTTCCATATCTCTTGATGAGCGGCGTTCCGGCTTCCAATATGATACGATCACTTCTCGGAAGTTGCTCCAGAATCGCTTTCGTTCGAGTCAGATCAGGTATGTCCAAGGCTATCTGCAAATACGGTGGCATCCACAGCCTAGGCACTCTGAATCCTACCACAGGATGTGTGGCTCTGTCTTTGTCATAGATTAGCTTTTCAAGGCTGGGATACTGCTGGAAGGCTCTTCTCAGGGCAAGTCGAGTTGCTCCGTAGTTGTAGTGGTAGATCTTCCGGAAGTCTTTCGCTTCAGGATGTATGAAGACAGAACAGATGACCACCAACTCATCGGCTTTCTGTTGCGGGATCACACCTTCTTCAGTTGCATCGGCTATGGCTTTGGCTACGGCTGCCTGTGCAGGTCCAAAGATCCTCGACGCCTGATCCATATCTTTGACGGTCACTTTCGGAACTATCAACGTGTAAGGTTTCGAAGGCAGGTTGGGACGAACTACCGCCAGGAGCGGAGTATGCCCCTCAGAGAGACTAGCCAAACCACTTGCAAATGCCTGTCCAACCGGCCCATTCTTATCACCGACAATCAGGTCAACGTGTGCCAGCTCAGGCGCTTTCCCTACGAGCGCCTCACCAACGAGATACAACCGGCCAATCCTCCGCCAGATCAACCTATCTCAGAAAGCTCCATTTAAATCAGTTGTGTAGTTCGAGGCGCGCGCGTTGTCAGGTCAGATTTCATTCACATGACATGACGCTGAGGGAATGTCAGCAGGATGCTAGAAAAGCTTAATTCACTACGTAACAAGTGCTGCAAAACGTGAGCCGAAAAGATGGGAAAGCTCTCAAGGTCACTTACCGTACTGATCGCGGTCTCCCTTGCGATATCGTTGCTTCCGGCTGGAGCAGAGCCGCAACGAACGACTCAGCCTAGAACAGCTATCGTTCGCTATTCACTCTTCCTGAAGTCGAACTACTCAGCTCCGCACGACATAGAGTTTGTCTGGAGTTTCAGAGACACGAACTGGTCGAAGGTGACACTTCAGTCAAGCAAGCCGATACTCGCAGGATCGGCCAACATCGATAGCCAAGGCCAGACCGTGTCCAAGGGTAGCTTCGATGCGATTCAGGCATTTGGATGGAGATTTGAGAAAGCCGCTCCAGGAGAACTATTGAACGTGGACTTCAAGGCCAGAGTCGATGTTTCCTCGTTTTCGCCGTCTACTGTTGAATCAGCCTCCGTAGGCAAGATTGAGGATATGGGAAGATACCTTTCTTCAGACGACCTGAAGAAGTATCTGAGAGAGACCTATTACTGGGATTACTCCAGCTCAGAGGTTCAATCAGTCATCTTGAGTGTCCGTCAGAGGATCGCCGGATCAACGAATGTCTATGACATTGTAAGAGGAACATTGCGGTGGTTCGCTGACAACATGATGTATGACTACCCGTATGAGTTCGATTATCCAGTGAGCAGGATCAAGGCGAGCGAGGTGCTCAGGCAGACTCTTCTCGGGCGACACTACGGGGTGTGTAGACACTTTGCAGACGTATTCACCGCTGCTATGAGAGGCTCCGGCATACCTTGCGTCAAGGAGGAGGGCCTCATTATGCAGGATTTTGATGGAAAGGTAAGAGCGTCGGGGAGACACGCTTGGTGCATAGTCTATATGCCAAAGGTTGGGTGGACGCGAGTAGAGGTCACAATTCCCGATAGATCAAGCCTCGACTCGGTGGGAATAGGCTTGATGCCTTATCCGTGGTACTATGTGCCTGAATACGTGGAATACACGAATGAGGCGGCCAGATCGTCCGAGGGAACCGTGTATCCCTATGTCGTGGTTGGAGGATTTATCCGAGTTGAAGAGGAAGAGAAGGTTTTGGATGTCACAGGGGAGAGAATATTCCTGCTTCTTCTGCTTGGGTTGGCGTTAGGTCTGACATTCGCTTACATTAGGATTAGATCCAGAGTAGGCAAGCTGGAGAAATTGGTGCAATCAACTTCAGGAATGCCAGGCTCATACTCGTCTCCCATGTTCTGCACTTCGTGCGGGTCCAGACGAACTCCCTTCGGGACTTTCTGCCCCAACTGTGGAAGCAAGTTTGAATACTGAGCCGGCGGAGGATTTGGCTTGGAGAATCACACGTGCACACGTATCCCATCGTGACGGAGCTTTTCTAGATTATGACTAGATCTGATTTCCTAACACTTCTTGTTGTCACCGTAGTGCTTACCATTTATCCAGTAGGAGCCATGAGCGAGACCGCGCCTGCTGGCTACTACATGGCTTATGATCTCTCTTTCTCGGTCAAGGTGATCAATGAAGGTTCTTCCACAATAGACCTTTCGGCCAATTTGCTGACGAACCCAACAACGTTTCTGTTCTTCAATGATACTTCGCAGACGGTGAGGTTGATTTCGGCCAGCCACAAGGTGGTTGCTGCCTCTGATTCCGAGAACAACCCGATTGGTGTTTTTCAGCTTGACAGGTACCTTGGACCTGGACAGAGCATCTCGATCTACGTCAGTTTTCGAGCCTTCACGAAATTGACCCCTATCAGAAGATTTGAATGGACCCCGCTCCTGGAGCATGTTTCAAGTGGCTTGATGCGTGAGATACCTAGGGAACTTGTCGCGCAGTACTGCATTCCTGCAGGTCCCTGGAAGATCAACGACACAAGCCCTTCATGGCGATCTGTAAGAGAACTCGCCTTCAGACTAGCCGGGAACGAGACGAATGTGCTGAGAGCGGTTGTTCGCATGATTGATTGGCTGGGCCGGAATGTTAAGTGTCCTGCCACAAAGAGAGACCGGATCCTGCTTCCGAACGAGACACTAACTGCCCTTGAGGGAGATTGTGATGAGCAGGCCAACCTGATCATATCCATGTGCAGGACACTAGGTATCCCAGCATACCTTCAATGCGGCTGCACGTACCTCCCTTCGAGAGTCCAGAAAGGAACAAGATATGGTGGGCGTGTCTCATTCGAAATCGACCGCCTCGGCTGGCATGCATGGGCCATGGTCTACATTCCTCCATGGGGATGGCTTCCCGTAGACATGACAATGGGCTACTCTAAGGAGGATGCTCTTCGAGCGATCCAAGCGGCTGCACCTCAAGCACTCAGTACATTGGTCTCAAACAATCACTTCACGAAAGACTATGTATCTGAAGCAAACCATGACGGTGAGGAGCTGAGGCGCATGAATGTGCGCATTGAGCAAAGAGAGCTCATGAAACCAATCGAGATATCTTCTGAGTACCAGGCCAGTAGTCAAGCATGGATAACTACACTCATCCTGATCGGCCTTGGAGTCGTTGTCTTGTCAACATACGTAGCCGCAAGAGCAAAGAATAGAAGCGGACTGCGCACTTGGTCCTAGCTGACTTGCAGGGAAACAGGGCCAAGGCTTAATTGAAGTCCCTATCGTTAGAACCTAGCATGGAACTGTTTGCGGCCATCAAAGGAAGGAGAAGCATAAGAAGCTACCGCCGAGAAGACGTCGCATCCGAAGATTTGAAACGGATCCTTGAGGCAGCAACGGACGCTCCTAGCGCAGGGAACATGCAGTCATGGGAATTCGTGATCGTTCGAAATCACGACACGAAAGAGGCATTGGTTGACGCTGCATACGGGCAGGATTTCATTGCTCAGGCTCCTGTCGTCATAGTTGTCTGCGCCAATATTGCTAGGTCCGCAAGCAGATATCGTGAGCGAGGAAGAAGCCTCTATAGCATTCAGGACACTGCTGCAGCCATTCAAAACATTCTGCTCGCGTCATATGGGTTAGGATACGGTTCATGCTGGGTTGGCGCGTTCGACGAAAGCAAGGCGGCCCGAGCGATCAACACGCCAACCGAGGTGAGGCCGATCGCGATAATCCCCATAGGCAGATCGGCCGATTCTCCGGAGCCACGTTCTAGGTTTGGCCTTGAGAAAGTAACGCATCCAGAGAGGTTCGCTTGACACGACGAAGGAGTGCGAATCGCCAGCAATGGCCAAGTAGGATAGAGGTCTGAATGAGATACTCGAAGATCGTTGAGATCTATGACCAGATAGAAGCCACTACGAAAAGGCTTGAGATGACAGATCTTCTCGTCCAACTCGTCAGAGAAACACCGAAGGATGACATCGACAAGGTCGTCTACCTTACAACAGGCGTACTTTACCCTGATTACATGGGTATCGAAGTTGGGATTGCTGACAAGTTAGGCATAAAGGCGATTGCGCAAATATCGGGGAAGCCCGATCATGCTGTCGAAGAAGACTACAAGAGAAGCGGAGATCTGGGGATCACCGCCGAGAAATTCCTGTCCACGAAAAGCCAGGCGACACTAACCACGGAGACTTTGACCGTGAGGAAGATCTACGATACGTTCGACAAGATTGCTCGCGCAACTGGCCCGGGGTCCGTCGAGCAGAAGATAAGGATGCTATCTGGGCTACTGGCCACCGCCTCGGCGAAGGAATCCAAGTACATTGTTCGTACGGCTGTCGGCCAACTACGTCTCGGAGTTGCAGATATGACCATTCTGGATGCTTTGGCAGTTGCTTACGGCGGAGGAAAAGAGGCACGTGAAGCATTCGAGAGAGCGTACAATCTCTCGTCGGACTTGGGACTTGTGGCCAGGTCAGCTGCGCTCGGCGGCCTTGAGGAGATCAACAGGTTCAGGATCACGCTCGGACGTCCGATTAGGCCCATGCTTGCGGAGAGGCTTTCGGATGCGAACGAGATTCTCGAGAAACTGGATGGAACTGCGGCGCTGGAATACAAGTATGATGGCCTGAGAATTCAAGCACATGTCGCTGAGAAGAAGACCGCACTGTTCTCGAGAAGACTGGAGAACATTACTAACCAGTTCCCTGACGCAGCCAAGTACATTACTGAGAGCCTGAAGGCCAGAAGTGCAATACTTGAAGGCGAATGTGTGGCAATAGATCAGAACACAAGCGAGATGCTTCCGTTCCAAGTCATATCTCAGAGACGAGGAAGGAAATACGACGTAGCAGAAATGGCTGAAGAAGTCCCGATCTCAATCTTCATGTTCGACCTACTCTTCCTGAAGGGAGCAGACTACACGCAGCGCACGTATCCGGAGAGAAGAAGAGAGCTAGCGAAGATCATCAAGGAGACTGATCACGTGAAGATCTCACGGCAGATAGTGGCAAACAGACCTGGGCAATTGGACCGCTATATGGAGCAGGCAATAGGTGATGGATGCGAAGGCCTCATGGTTAAGTCACTTGGCCCGGATTCGATCTACAGGGCCGGTGCTCGAGGGTTCTATTGGATCAAGTACAAGAGAGAGTACAAATCGGAAATGACGGATACAGTGGACTTGGTCGCGGTAGGCGCATTCGCTGGAAGAGGAAAGAGAGCGGGAAGCTACGGAGCACTTCTTCTCGCATCCTACAATGACAATGAAGACGTTTTCGAGACTGTGTGCAAATGCGGGTCCGGTTTCACAGATGAGGATCTCCGGAAGCTACCAGAGATTTTGAAGGCACACAAGATACCGCATAAACATGCTCGCGTGAAATCAAGAATGACTCCAGATTTCTGGTTCACTCCGTCGCTGGTCCTCGAAGTGATTGGCGCCGAGATCACACTCAGCCCTGTGCACACATGCCAGGAGAATGCGATAAGGCAGGGAAGCGGGTTTGCGATAAGATTTCCCAGGTTCACGGGGAACTTCAGAACTGACAAGAACCCTGAGGACGCGAATACCTCCCATGAGATGTCAGAGATGTACAAGAGTCAATTGAAGAAGATCGAGGCATAGTGCCGCAGTTCGCGGGCGCGAATGTCAACCCGACTTTCCGGGATGATGAGGCATATCGCCAGCAAACTAGCCTCCGGCGACAGGGGGCAGAAACATGACACGATCTCCTTCCTGCAGGGGTGTGGCCAGTCCCTGGAGGAACTCTATCTCCCGATCATTCTTCACAACGATGACGCGAAGTTCCTTCCTGGATTCATCGATGATCTGCGTTCGGAACCGGTCGCCGTAGGTCTTGGTCATGGTTTCGATAAGGCCGAATACGGTCGGATTCGAGACATTGACCTCGACCTCGCTCCGGCCCACTATTTCTCGAACCCATCCTGCAAGAGCCACGCGTATCTTTGCCACTGCTCTCTCACTCACACTTGGTTCTCTGCCCACAGATCTGGGATCAGATCATCCATCTCGAGCTCGCTGAGTTTCCGTCGTGACGGCTTCCCTTCTTCCCATCCTCGGAGCACGTAGTACTCCTTCAATAGATCAGCTAGCGGCGGTAGTCTGTCGGCTGCGGCCCCTTCCCGCAAAGGTTCCTGAAGTAATCTCTCTGGAAGAGTATCCTGATCTTCTGTCGCGCCCATCTTCATGTTGAAGGCTCTTTTCATGTTCCAGATTCTTTCTCCGCGCCTCAAAAGATCCCAGTGGTCAACCTTCTCTCCTGTGGCTGCTGAATATGCCTGCGCTACTATGCTGAATGGTATCACTCCACCTATCGTGAACTGGCAATGTCCCATAGCGGTAAAGGCTGCGTTGAAATCTTGGTGGAATTTGGTTGCTTTGGCCATCGGTTTGCTGTTGAATGGTTCCAGTTTTCCTTCGAATCCAAACTCAGGTTGGATAAGCCCCCACTCCAAGTAGGCCGGTGTGCCTTGGAGATGGCAGGCGCCCCGATTCGATGTCGCATAGGCAAGAGCCATCGTCCACCAACGGCGAGGTTCATGCATCGGAACCTCCATCCCCTTAACGTGTACCGCGCACCGCTCCGCCTGCTCACCAAGCTTGCTTGCAGCGAATCTCACCCCTTCACCGAGTAAGCGTCCAATCCTCTCTCTGCGTCCAATCAGTTCAGCCATCTTGACTAGGGCTTCGTCATTTCCCCAAATCAGCGCCATCCCTCCAAGATCTTCCTTGGTGAGTATGCCTTTCTCATAGCATTCCGTGGCAAACGCAACTGCTGCCCCTGTCGAAATTGTATCCATCCCCAGCCTGTTGCACACTTCATTGGCCTTGGCTATCGATTCGAGATTGGGGTTGGAGCACAGTGAGCCGAAGGAAGCACATGTCTCGTATTCTGGTCCATGGCCTTCGACAGGCGCGTACTTTCCTGATTGGATCTTGACGATTCGCCAGCATGCGATTATTCCGCATTGTGGGCACATTCCTCTGCCTTTGAGGATTGTGTTGGACATGGTTGAACCGGTTATCTTTGCTGCTTCAGGGAAGATCCCGTTTCGCCAATTTCTTATCGGCAGGCCTCCGAGCTTCTCCAGCGATTCTACAGATCTTGCGGTTCCATCCCTCGTTAGTCCTTCTATTCTCTCCAGGGTGTGTGTCGGGGCCTTTGGTGATCTGACCGCTGATCTTGCTTGCTCGCAAATGGCTGCAAAGGATTGTTCATCTGCGATGGGAATTCTCTCGCTCCCTCTTACTGCCACTGCTTTAAGTTTCTTCGAACCCATTACGGCGCCCATCCCTCCCCTTCCGCAAACCCTCTCCTCATCAGTTACGATCGACGCAAACCGCACGAGCTCTTCTCCTGCTGGCCCGATGCAGGCGACCCGTGTCTTCGGATCGTTGGATTCTGCTTGGATCTCCCTTGCTGTGGAAGAAGTGTTCATCTTCCACAATCTCTTTGCGTCTTGAAGTTCTACGCGGCCATCAATGATGTACACTGCTGACGGAGAACTGGATGATCCAGTTACTGCGAGGCCATCGAAGCCAGCGCGCTTCAGTTCAGCGCCAAAAGATCCGCTTGCACTGGACTCCCCCCAGAGATACGTCAACGGCGATCTTGTGCAAACAGACCATTTCGTTGCTCCCGGAAAACCTGTGCCAACCATCGGACCTGCCATAAACAGAAGCATGTTCTCTGGATCGAACGGGTCAGTGTTCGCGTCTATTCTGTCGTAGAGCATCCTGGCAGCGTAGCCAGCTCCGCCTATGTATTTCCTAGCCGTTTCAAAGTTCAGACCCTCTGCAGACACCTTGTCCTCTTCAAGATCGACGCGAAGAATCCGGCCAACATGTCCTCCGCGAAGCGCAGTCATTCAGTGGCATTCCACAGTCCTTTGGATCAATGAGCAGGCGATAAGTCTTGTGCATAAGCTATGAAGCGCTACTATTGCAGAAGAGCCAACAAAGCATCAGAACAAAGCTTAATCGGTGTTCAGCAGAGTCTTGATGCGGGAGAAAGATTGGATCGATCCACAGAGCAAATAGACGTATTTTTCAATCCTCGTTCTGTCGCGGTAGTTGGCGCTTCTCGAAATGTCCACAAGGCCGGTCATGTGATCTTCAAAAACTTCGTGGAGAACAGGACACGAGGAATCTTCAAAGGCGATCTTTATGCGATCAATCCAAATGAGACTGCGGTTTTGTCATATAGATGCTATCCCTCGCTTACGCGCGTGATCGATCCTGTGGATGTCGTGGTCGTCGTTGTTCCTGCACAATTCGTTCCTCAAGTCATGAGAGAGGCAGCATTGAAGAAGGCCAAGGCCGCTGTCATAATCTCCGCCGGTTTCAGGGAAGCGGGTAACCTCGCGCTTGAAGAGGAGATCAGAGCCATTGCGCGTAGTGCAGACATGCGTCTGCTTGGGCCAAACTGCTTAGGTGTTTACGATTCACGTTCAGGAGTCGACATGCTCTTCCTTCCCGAAACTAAGGTTCTCAAGGACGGAAATGAAGTGGTAGTCACACCTCGACCTCTTCCAGGCAACTTGGCAATCGTGACTCAGAGCGGCGCCTTCGGAGTGGCCGCCTTGGATTATCTGACAGGACGCGAAATGGGAGTGAGCAAGTTTGTGAGTTTCGGAAACAAGGCTGACGTGAATGAACCGGAACTCTTGGCATACCTGAAGGAGGATGATCGGACAAGGGTCATTCTTCTTTATGCTGAAGCAATAGCAGCAGGGAGAGAGTTTCTGAAGATTGCTAAAGAGGTCACCAAGACAAAGCCAATTATCGCACTGAAGACAGGGAGAACAAGTTCTGGTGCAAGGGCTGCAGCCTCCCATACAGGAGCGTTGAGTGGAACAGACAAGATATACGACAGCGCATTTGCTCAGGCAGGAGTGATAAGAACTCGCGACATGGACGACTTCTTCCACACAGCCAAGGCTTTCTCGACCCAGCCGCCACCTCAGGGAGATGGCATCGTCATACTCACCGATGCAGGAGGGCCAGGCGTGATGGCTGCGGATGAATGCGAGGTGAGAGGCATCAGCATCAGAAGACTGTCCGACAGTACCATCCAGAAGTTTGATGAGTTGAAGGAACAGCAGAAGATTCCGAAGTTTGCCGCAAACCTCAATCCCGTTGATCTGACTGGATCTGTCTCCTCCGAGATGTATGAGATGGCCTCAAGAATTCTTCTTGATGATCCGGAAGTGCACGCTATGATCGTCATCGCGCTTCATCATGCGCCTGGCCTTGAAGAGGATTTCATCGATCGAATAGCGAACGTTGCTCGACAATATCGCAAACCCGTTGTCGCATGTGACATCGGTGAGACAGAGATGGCGCTCTATGTGAGATCCAGGTTTGACAAGATGGGAATACCTTCCTATTCGTCTCCCGAGGATGCTGCCAGATCAATCGTTGCACTCGTGAAGTATGGCCAATACTTGAAGAAAGAGGGCTGGTATGACGCTTATCTGGCGAATATGGAACAGAAGGACTAGAGAAGGAACACTTGGTCGAATCCTATCCATTTCCTATAGCCGACTTGAGTTCCTCTATAGCCGTTTCATCTTCTATTGTCGAATAATCTCCAAGAGGCTTGTTTGATACTATCGCTTTGATAAGCCGACGCATTATCTTGCCGCTTCGAGTCTTGGGAAGCTTGCTTGTGAAGAAGATGTCGCTGACAACGACTATTGAACCTAAACTCTTTCGGACCAGTTCTCTCAGTGATTGCTTCAAATCCTCACTAGGGTCGCATCCGTCCTTCAGGACGACCACTGCAGTAGCCACCTCGCCTCTGAGAGCATCCGGGCGACCTACAACTGCAGCCTCAGCGACGCCGGGATGCTGAAGCAACGTGCTCTCTATCTCAATCGTGCCAATTCTGTGTGCCGAGATCTTGATGACCTCATCGACTCGACCTAGGAACCAGTAGTATCCATCCTCATCCTTCATTGCCGCATCCCCGGTATAGTAGACCCCTGGAATTCTCTCCCAGTAGTCCTGCACATAGCGTTCATGATCTCGCCACAGGGTTGGCGTCAACCCTGGAAATGGACGCCGGCAGACAAACGTTCCCTCAACCCCTGTTGGAAGAGATCTCCCGTCTTCGTCAACTACGTCCGCGTCAATTCCGGGAAGGGGTATCGTGGCGGAGCCGGGCTTTATTGGCAACAGGACTATGCCGCACGGGTTGCCCACCATCGGGCCACTGCTCTCAGTCTGCCACATGTGATCGATGACTGGAATTCTGTCTTGGAAGACCTTCTTCTGGAGCCACTCCCAAGCAGGTGGGTTCAAGACTTCTCCTGCACAGAGAACAAGTCTCACTGAGCTTAAGTCGTGTTTCCTAGGCCATTCGTCCCCGTATTTCATGAGCGCGCGTGCGCCTGTTGGCGAGATCCAAGCTTGGGTCACTCTGTTCCTTTCGATTATTCGCCACCATACGTCGGGAGATGGGTAGTCCGGGACTCCTTCATACATTATTGTTGAGCATCCAAAGAGCAGAGGGGCGTATACCACGTAGCTGTGGCCGACTATCCACCCAACATCCGAGGTTGACCACCAAATGTCAGTCTCACGCATGTCATAGACCCACTTACCCATGGCGTAGATGTGCACTTGATACCCGCCATGTGTTTGAACTGTCCCCTTCGGTTTGGCCATTGTCCCGGAGGTGTACAATATGAATACTGGATCTTCTGCCCGCATCTCTTCAACCTCAGCATGTATGCCGGCCCCGTCTGCGACAGCATCTTCCCAGAAGATGTCTCTTCCAGCGACCATGGGGGGATCTTTCTCCCTCCTTTTGAGAACGACGACCTTCTCTGTGGTTACAGCGTCTTTGAGAGCATTGTCAACGACCTCTTTCAGGTTGACCTCTTTGCCACGCCTGTAGCCCACATCGGAGGTCACAAGAATTCTTGATTCTGCGTTGACTATTCTTTCGGCCAGTGCTCCGTATCCGAATCCTCCGAACACGACCGAGTGCATGGCGCCGATTCTGGCGGCTGACAACATCGCAACAGCGGCCTCGGGAACCATAGGCATGTAGATGGTCACTCGGTCACCCTTCTTGACTCCTAGTCCTCTCAGCGCGGAAGCGAATCTCTTCACTTCATAGAGGAGTTGATTGTACGTTAGGATTCGAGTTGGTAAGCTCTCGCCATTCTCCCATATTATTGCCGCGTGGTTTCCTCTTCCTTTCTTGATCTGCTGTTCGAGACAATTGTGCGTGATGTTGGTTGTCGCGCCTTTGAACCATGTGAAATCTGGATGTTTCCACTCGAAAACCTTGTCCCATCGTCTAAACCAATGCAGTTCCTCAGCAACCTCTCCCCAGAACCCTTCAGGATCTTCGAGGGCTCTTCGCAGCATCCATTTCAACTGAGGAGGTTGTTCTATCCTGGTGATCTTAGGTGTAGTATTCCTGACGGTTGACATGGCAGACACTTGGTGGCACCAGCTATCCGTCAAAGCTTCTCAACTACTATTTCAATCTTGGAATCGATATGACTCGCGGTAGCCTTTCTAAACCTAGAGACGCGCGCTCAGCCTGATTGACACTAATCCCTCTCAGCTTTAGTACTCTGAGTGGGCATGATCAGCGCGCTCCGATGTCCAATAGTGATTAGGTGCTACGGATAGATTCTGTTGATCAGTCTGGGGAAAGGTATGGCATCGCGTATGTGTTTCAGCTTGCACATCCAAGAGAGAGTTCTTTCGACGCCCATTCCAAAGCCGGAATGAGGCACTGTTCCATATCTTCTTAGATCTATGTACCATTCATAGGCTTTGGGGTCAAGGTGCTCCTCCTTCACTCTTCCGAGCAATTGGTCTAAATCATGTATTCTCTGGCCACCGCCAGTGATCTCTCCGTATCCTTCTGGTGCAAGAAGATCAGCGGAGAGAGTGACCTCAGGTCGAATAGGATCCGGCATATGATAGAATGCCTTCACTCCCTTTGGGAAGTGAGTAACAAAGAATGGCGTCTCAAATCTCAGGGCAAGTCTTCGCTCTTCTCTATATCCTATATCGGCGCCCCACTCTAGATCTAGAGCGTCCTCCTTAAGCATCTCAATCGCCTTGTCATATGGGACCCTCGGAAAGGGAGGCTTCACCTTTCTCAGGTATTCCGGATCTCTGCCCAGTGCTCGCAGGTCTTGTTCTGATTTCTCCGCAGTTTGATGGCACATAAATGATAACAGGCCCTCTTGGACCTGCATAATGCCCTCCAGATCGGTCCACGGTGCCTCCAATTCCAGATGCCAATACTCTGTGAGATGCCTTCTGGTTCTGGATCTCTCAGCCCTAAAAGAAGGCGCAACTGTGAATATCTTTCCAAGACTTGAAATAACTGCTTCAGCGTACAGTTGCCAGCTCTGAGTTAGGTATGCTGTCTGGTCAAAGTATTTGACTTCGAATAGGGTTGACCCCCCTTCACACGCTGCGGTGATCAATGTGGGCATTTGGACTTCGGTATAGGCATTCGATTTCAGCCATGTTCTTGCGGCGTCAAGCATCTCTGCTCTTGTTCGGAATATCATCTGCATCTTCTGGCTTCTGATCCACAGGTGACGGTGATCCAGTAAGAACTCAGGTCCATGGCGCTTCATGGCCATTGGAAATTCCTCAGTCGGCTTATGGAAGATCTGGGCGTCGCGCAACGTTATCTCGAACCCTCTGGGGGATCTATCATCTTTCCTGACGATGCCGCACACTTCAAGGGTTGATTCGCGAGGCAGCTCTTCAAGTTCCTTGAAGAGACGTTCGGGAATTTGATCCTTCTTAGCGGTGCATTGTATGATTCCTGATCCGTCCCGAATCAGGAGAAACTGTATTCCACCTCCAGACCTCTTTGAGTGCAACCATCCTCTGATCGCTACCTCCTTTGACTCCATTTCCCCAGACAGTATCTTGCCTATTGTCACTAGTCTCTCGTCCAAGCTGCAAGAACCTCCAAACGACTATAGGTAGAACTAGTTGATGGGTCGATTCTAGAGCCGTAGAGGCTCGTTAAGGCGGCCACCTTTCACTTTACCCACCGAGCATTCACATTCAGTCAATTCTATATTTAAGGAATAGCACAAGAGCCGAACCATTGTGATTTCACATATTTGTTTCACGGGTAGCTCTCTTGTTTCGGTTGTTAGCAGCGCACGCCCACTTCACGAAGCTGGAACCGCACCAGTAACCAGCAGTCTCCT
>Ga0129298_10000198_pt1 | contig 21894 bp, 28 predicted proteins | sample I19B2metaG_FD_94707 | JGI IMG/M metagenome (GOLD analysis project Ga0129298, IMG submission 94707) | Lake sediment bacterial and archeal communities from Gulf of Boni, Indonesia to study Microbial Dark Matter (Phase II) - ​I19B2 metaG | ecosystem: Environmental > Aquatic > Freshwater > Lake >... | reverse complement strand
GAGATCTCATCCCTGCAGACACAAACAGAGGCTATTGCATTTTCATCAGTGAAGCCGAATTTTTTTAAAGCATTGTATGTTTTTTGAACAAAATCGACCTCTGTATAAACCTTGTCGAAATATCTGCTCAAAACGTTCTCGAAACCCATAACTATCCTCACATTTGTTTAAAGGTTTCATGGTTTCACGTTTCATGTTTTTTATGGTTTCACAGTTAAATGGTTTAATGGTTTCAAGGTTTCTTTTTAAACCATTGGACCGTTGAACCTTTTAACCATTAAACTGTTATTAAACTGTTATTTTGTGTTTCGCTCCTTTTATATTTGAGGTTTTGAGATAATTAATCAGATTACTGATCATCCCTGAAATCTTCATGCAAATTTCTTTACATTTAAGGAAATCTTCTTCTGAAATATAATGCTGATCAAGAGCTACATAAAGTTGGGATCTCACTTCACCACAGGAGCCTTTTGCGATATAGAGAAATTGCATGAATTCTCTATTTGAACCTCTCTCAAACCCTTCTGCAACATTCGACAATACAGAAATTGAAGACCTTCTTATTTGGTCTACAAGAGAATAATCTCGTTTAAATATTTTGTTCTTTGTTAGCTCATAAATAAGCTTCACCAATTCCCTTGATCGTTGCCAAACATTAAGGTCTTCAAAATTCTGAATCGTCCTTTTCAACTTTTAAACCTTTTAACTTTTAACCATTAACCCGTTAAACCTTTCACCACTTAAATTTTGTTGAATAGCTTAAAAGCTTCAAGTTTAATGGTTAACAGCTTTAATTGTTTTTTCATAATCTTTTAACCGTTCAACCTTTATTAAATCAACACCGGCATGCCCATTAACGGCCAGAGTATTGCTGCCGCAAAGCCGACAACTGCCATCAATACAATACTTGTAGGAATTCCGGCAAGGAAAAATTCTCCTGCAGTGAACTGTTTAGATTCGTACGCAATTGCATTTGGAGCAGCACCTACAAGAAGCAAAAATGGCATACCTGCCGTCACAAGCGATGCGTATAAGACTACTTCAGGTGCTACACCAAGATAAGGTGCGATAACAAGCGCAACAGGCATCGAAATAGCTATAGCTGCAACGTTCATAATAAAGTTGGTCATGACCAGGACAAAAAAGGCAATAGCCAGAACGAAAATAAACCAGTTTGCCTTCTGGAACATGACGAGCCAGTTGATAGCAAGCCATTTTGCCGCGCCTGTCTCCCATAGGCAAAACCCAATACTCATGGCTCCACCGAAGAGGAGAATGATATTCCAAGGGATTTCCTCCAGGTCTTTGATTGTGAGAATCTTTGTCAGGAAGAAGATTAACGTACCAACCAGAACAATCGCAGATTTATTGAAATCCTTCAGTGCCGGGATAAAGGACTGCAGTGAGAGGAAGACGATAATCCCTAAAACTACAAGCCCGGCGAATAACTCTTTCCCTGTTATAGCCCCTAATCCTTTATAAAGCTTTATTGATTTTTCTCTGAGTCCAGGAATGGTCTTCTTTTCAGGCTTGAACCATAACAGAATGAATAACCAGATAAGAATAGTCATTCCCCAACCGATTGGAGCCAAGAATTTTGTGAGCTCGAAGAACGTTATCGTCTTTCCTGCTATCTCTTTGAAAAATCCTATCGCAACAGCGCCACGGGCTGCGCCAAGAAGGGTGATGATACTGCCTGCGCCTGCAACATAGGCCATACCTATAAAAAGCCCTTTTCCAAATTTTGTTTGCTTGTCTCCTTCACCATAAAGTGAATAAATAGCGAGAAGAAGAGGATATACTGTAGCTGCAACTGCTGTATGCGCCATAAGATGGCAGAGGGTTGTCGTTAATACAAAGCACCCAAGGTATATCATGCTCGTCTTCTCACCTAAAATAGATAACATTTTATAGGCAAGTCTTTTTGTGAGACCTGTTTTGGTAAATACTAATCCAATTATTATTGAACCGAATATAAACCATACAGAGGGATCGAAAAAGCTCCTGAATGCTTCTTTTGCAGGCCTGATCATGAAAAGAGCCTGAAAAACACCGATTGCAACACTCGTTACACCAATAGGTACGACCTCGAAAACCCACCATGTACCGGCTAAAAGGAAGAGCGCTATAGCTGCTTTACCTTCCTTGCTAAGTTGAAAATGTGCACCCAGTGGGTCAACAGCGTCTGGTAACGGCCGCATGTAGTTAAAAGCAAAAAAGAATGTTAATCCTAAAAAGATAAAGAATATTCTTCTTACATCTATTTTCAGTTTTGCTTCCGCAACAAGTATCTCTGGTGGTGGCTCTGGTAAGCCTTCTGTTTTCTTTTTCTCTTTTTCTGCCATCTCCTCTCCCTCCCCTATTCCTTCAAAATCGCATTGGACAGTTCGTCGAAGATCTCTATCATTCTCACAAGACCAACAAACTTCTTTTTGTTCTCCAGCACCGGAAGCAGTATCAGGTTGTTGTGAATCATCAGATATGCTGCCTTTGTAAGTGGGTCTGTAGGCTCAACAAAGAACTTGGCCGGAGTCATAACCTCACTCACCGGCTTCTTTGCCAGATCCCTGGACTCCTTCGCAAAAAGGCTATCCCAGACAAGCGCAAGCGCTGTCTCATCCTCTTCAATTACCTGTGCCTTCTCCGTTGGTGTCCTCATGAACCTCGGTTCAAGTCCCCTCAGAATATCTCTTAATGTAAGGGTACCAAGGAGATTGTACTTCTCATCAAAGACCAGCATAGCAAGTGGTTCCGGATACTTCTTCGTGCTGATAAAAGATACCTTGATGATCTTCATAGCCTGGTCAAGCGAAAACCAGTAGGGAATATGAGGATATTCGAAAATCCCTATCATTACATCTTTTATCTTCTTGTCACTCTGCATACAACACCTCCCCTTTCATTTGGTTAAATGGTTTAAAATTTAAAGTTTAAGGTTTAAAAGTCAAAAAAAACCTTTAAACCTTTGAACTTTAGACTTTTAAAACCTTATCTTCTTACATAAAACCTCCTCTCATTGATAGAACTTTTTTTGAATTCTATTGCGAATCCAAAGCTATCTGATCTTTTTATTGAACGGGTATACATGATCGGCGTTTCTCCTGAGAAGAAAAGCTGATTTAATAATAAAGTGGGTGAACCTTCTGCCAGACCAAAAACTTGAGCTTCCTCAGGGCTGAGATAGGCTGTACCAAAATAGTTTCGTATCCGTGTAATGTCTATCTTGTATTTTTTGAACAGTCCAAATAGAGAGTTGACGACAATATTCTCTTCTAAAAGCTGTGGGCATATATAAAGAGGTATGTATACCTCCTGAAAGATAACAGGTTTGTTCTCAACGACAGTTATTCTTTTTATATAGATAAGATGTTTACCAGGTTGAATATCAAGTAAGTTACTTATTTTGCCCATGGACATCATTGTTGTATGGGCAAGAACATCTGTGGAGAATGCAAGCCCCGGTTCAAGCATGAGCTCACGAAAACTTGTCAACATAATCAGCTCGTCTAATATCTGCTTCCTGACAAAAGTCCCTTTCCCTTGCTGACGGAACAGATAGCCTTCTCGAACAAGCTCAGAAATAGCAGCCCTCACCGTTACCCTGCTCACACCATACATTTTGCAGAGCTCTTCTTCTGTTGGTATCTGAAAACCAACAGCCCATTCTGCCTTTTCTATCCTTCCTTTTATTATTTCGCAAAGCTGGACATACAGTTTTTGATGATCCTCCCTATTAATTGACTTTTCCATTATTTAATAAGAGGTTATGTTATTATGATGTTATTTATAATTTAGTATGACAACATATCTTTTTTTCAAATAAAAAAAACCGCTATCAGGAATTTGCATATCCTGATAGCGGCCCGACTATCTTTTTATTATTAACCTCCAGAAATATTGACTATTTCTAGACCCCATATATTTAATTTAAAAAATTAATTATTGTCAAGCAAAATCTCATTCGTGTCAAAATCTCATTCGTTGCGGTAGATGTGGTTTACTACATAAATATGTTTACACGTTTTAAATTGATTGTTATAGGAAGAGGTTAGCGAGATTAACTACCCAATGACATTTTGATTTCTTCTGGTATGGGTATCGGTTTAAAACTGTTATTTACGCAGATTAACGTGGTATGTGCTTCAACTACTGTCGTACTGTCTCTTAAAATCTTTTGAAAAAACTGCATAACAGAAAATTTCATTTTTTCAACCTTTGAAAGTATCTTGAGAGTATCTTGATAATGAGCAGGCGATTTATACTCTATCTCTACACGTACAACTGCAAACCATATACCGTTCTTGGAAAGATTCTGCAATTGGACACCTTTGCGAAGAAAATATTCTGTCCGTGCCTCTTCAAGATATTTCAAGTAATTTGCATAGTAAACCACACCTCCGCAATCGGTGTCGTGGTAATAAATTCTTTTTTCTATAGAAAAATCTTCCATGCGGGTAAGAGAGAAATTTAATCTTTTTGCACGGGAATATTTTTCAAAGCTGAAAGGGCTTCATTTTTCATGTAAGGGTCGTCATCATTATCTACAATGTGCTTTAAAGGGGAAATTGCCTGATGGTCTCCGATTTCTCCGAGGGATTTTATAGCACTCATCCTAATAGCAAAACTCTTATCCTGTAATAAAGAGATTAATAAGGGGACAGCCTTTGGATCACCGGTTTTCCCAAGCGATTGTATGATTCCCTCCCTGATAACAAGGTTATCGTCTTCCAATCCGTTGATAAGAGTATGTGTTACCCTTGGATTCTTCTTAAAGTTACCAAGGGCAATAGCAGCATTCCATTTTATCGCAGGACATTCATGGTTGAGGAACGAGTCATTAAAGATTTTTGCTAACAAATCTATCGCCTTTGGGTTCCCAATCTCTCCCAAGAGTCGAATAGCTCTTATTTTAATCTTCCAGGCCTCTCCACTGGTGTCAGCAACCTTCATCAACAGAACAATTGAATTTTCATCCCTGATTCTTCCTAGTTCTTCCACTGCCGATAACCGGGTGTTCCAGTCACCACGATCAAGGTCTGATATGAGCTTATCAATATTTTCTGCTATTGAAATTCCTCCAATTGATAAGAAGAAAAGAACAACAATAGCTATTGTGAAGAACTTTTTAAAAGTGTTCATTATCGTCCTGCTCTACTCTCCAATATATTTACAATTGTACGATAAGCATGAAACAATTTTCATGTTCAAGATACTTTCGGAGCTTTTATAGGCCGACCCTTCTTGGGAATTATTGCTATTCCAGAAGCGTCTATATGACAGCGAAAACGGTCTTTTTCAGGTTCGAAACCGAAATTTTCACCTTCCTGTATCATATTCGACTTATCTAATATTACCCTTCGAAGACTGCAACCCTTTTTCAGCACTACCTGATCCATAATGATGCAGTCTTCGACACTGACATCGTCTTCAATAAGAACTCCACTACGGATAACAGAATTGCGTATTTTTGCCCTGTGAATTACTGTTCCCTCGGCAATGATACTGTTTCTTATATCACCTCTTAATATCTTTGTGGAAGGGCCTTCGTAACTTGATGGGTGTATGGGCCATAGAGCATTGTTTAAGTCAAAGAGAGGGGCATCTCCCAACATATCCTTGTGGGCGTCGAAGTATGCCTTTATTGTTCCCACATCACGCCAATATCCTTTTTTCTCATAGGGCATGGTTCCAGGGATAATATTTGTTGCAAAGTCATAAGCAAATACTTTCCCTGTTTCAACAAGACCTGGTATCAAATGGGCACCAAAATCATACTGTTTTTTCCTTTGTGCCTTTGCTAAAGCTTCACAGAGTATATCTTTGTTAAAAATGTAGTTCCCCATAGAGACGTAAGCATGTTGAGGATCTTCAGGAATAGGCGTAGGTTTCTTTGGTTTTTCCTGAAATCCTGTGATTCGATTTTCACTATCCGTCTTGATAACCCCAAAGGACGATGCTTCCTCAATGGTAACAGGTCTTGCAGCCACAGTCACATAAGCATCCTTTTCAAGGTGAAAATCTGTCATCTGGCGGACATCCATTCTGTAGATATGGTCTGCCCCGAAGACTATGACGAGTCCCGGATTAAGTTGACGTATGAGATCGATATTCTGGAAAACAGCATCCGCTGTACCCTGAAACCACTCAGGACCCATGCGCATCTGTGGAGGAACCACTGCTACAAAATGATCTTTGATAACGGAGGACAAAACCCAGTTACGCCTCACATGCTCGATAAGAGATTGAGATTTGTACTGAACGAGAAGGTAGATGGAGTATACATGCGAATTAACAAGATTGCTCAAAACAAAATCTACTATCCTGTATCGGCCGCCAAATGGTACAGATGGTTTGGAACGAAATACCGTGAGCGGAAAAAGTCGCTCGCCTTTACCTCCGGCAAGAACAAATGCAAGAACCTTTGGATGTAACATCATGCTCTCAATATATAGATAAACGTTTCCTGAATAACATTCTGTTATTGCATGGTTTTCTTAGATGGTTTTGTTCGAAAAAAGAAAGCAATAATTACTCCTGTAACCAGCCCGGTGAGGACAGAAAGAAATATAACTATCGCAAGGGATGCCTCAAACTTCCAGAAGAAAAAAGTGATTGCAACAGGTATAGCGTTCTGAACTGAAAATATGGCTACCAGCACCATAATAATTAAAACAATCGCAATATTAATCACCCTATCCCTCTTTTCTTTATATCTTTCCTCAGACCTTCCTCAGTAGTCTGCTCATTTCATACCAGAGAAGGTCAATTTTATTCAGAGCGGCAGGCAAGTCAGTATCTATCTCAGCCCTCGCCTTTCTGAGCGATCCTTGAAGTTCTTCGATAATCTCTTTGTTCTTAACAGAAGCTGAGGACTTTGCCTCATTCAACAAATCATTAATAAGGTCAAGCTCAGATCGTGCAGTTCCGACATTCTTAGCCGAAATTTCTACTCTTGCCTTTAAGATATGTCCCCTGATACTTGCCATTGTGGCATAAAACATCATCTCCTGTATCTTAGACTGCGTCTCCTTTGTCGTTTTCTCTATGGTCTCAGCCTGTTTCCTTAAAGCTTCTTCGTTTGCTGCATTCTGTTTTTTTATTGTCTCATCTATTGCAGACGTACTTCTCTTGAGAGAGTCTTCAAGGGCAACCACCTTAGCATGAAGAGCATTAACGGTATGAATAACCTTCTGGAAATCGGCATCAGGCTGTAACGGCGCAACCTTAGTAAACTCCTCTATCTTTTGGAGTCTCTGCTTGATATCCTGAACTTCTGTCTTAAGACCAGCCGTTTCTTTCTCTATCAGTATTGGTAAGCCAAAATACCCTGCGCCTATCAATGCCAAAACAACTAAAAGGATAAGTATCACGGTCTTCATACCATTCCCCAGTCAGGAATCTCAGATTTTTGACTATTGACTACTTGATACGTTTGGTGGTTGATTTCTTCGATTTTACCCTTCCCTTTCCTTCAAGTTTTGTCACCTGTGTCTCTAACTTTTTGACTCGTGCTATAAGTGCCTTTACCCTCTTATCGAGCATTGGATTTTTGAGCTTTGAACTCAGGTCATAAACCCGTCCACCGAGTTCTGCTATCTCCTTTTGAACCTTCATCTGGAGGTCAAAAATCTTATACCGCTTTTTACCTTCCTCAGCAAGTTCTCCAGCCTTTTCCTTCACGACTATTGCTTTTTCTTTCAGAAGATGAACACCCTCTTTTATTCCCTTCTGCAAATCCTCTTGTACCTTTTCCCAGAAAGTCATTGCCTGCTCCTCTTAGATTACTTTTTGGCTGCTGATTCTTGTTCTACGGCAGCAACAAGAATTTCTCTCTGCATTTTCATCTGCTCTTTCATTGATAGGAGCTGGTCATGTGCCTGGCGTACCCTTCCTCCCTGGAGCTGGTCTTTAATATTGACCATATCAATCTCCCATTTTCCAAGTGAGCTCTGTATTTCTTCACGATTGATTGGAGCCTTTTTCTTAATAGCCTTTGCAACTAATGATTTCAACTCATCCATTGTTCCCTGAACCTCAGGAATCATTTGTTCAACCTCTGTCTTCATCTTTGCCTTGTTGGGCTCAACCATAGGAATCGCTTGCTGAGCAAGGCTATCTGCATCTTCTGCAGCCTTTTTCGCTTCTTTGTATTTTTTCACAGCAATCAGATCTTTTGCATTTTTCAAAGCATCTTCAGCTTTTGTAAACACATCCTGCACATACAGGTCTGCTTCCTTTTGTTTTGCTTCTGCTATAGCCTTCTCGGCATTTTCTACCTCCTTTGTCGGAGGCTTTGCACATCCATAAAAAAGCATAATAGAAAAAGAGAGCATTACTACTAAGAACCTGTAAAAGTGTTTTTTAAACATGGGAACCCTCCTGAAAATTATTTTTGTAAATTTACCAGATTATGAATAAAAAATAAAGACTTAATTTTTATGAAACTCTTTGCAGAATACCCCGTGGCTTGCTGGTTGTCCGACAATGGTCATTCTGAGGTGTTAGCCGAAGAATCTCCTTTTGTAACTCGCTGTTACCATTAGATTCTTCGCTTCGCTCAGAATGACAACAGACCCATTTTTCGAATTGTCGGACAGCCTGCTTGCCACGAGGATGATAAGTTAAGAAAGTTTCCGCTTTTGTGCCCGACCCGTTGCAATTTGCTACGGGTGCCGTGCACAATTCCAACGGGGTTTACTGATTTCCTGATTGCTTGAATCTGGCTCCATATGTTGGTTATCATGTGCTATGAAAATTTGGACACACATCATTGCCCTATCAATAATTCTCATAATGCCTGCATTAGCTTTTGCCGGGGTTTATTCATATGAAGACGGAAACAACGTAATTGGTTATGTTCAAACGTATGAAGTCAAGGACCACGAGTCTTTAATCGAGATAGCAAGGAAGTTTGATCTCGGTTATACTGAAATTATTGCTGCAAATCCTGAGCTTGACCCCTTTATTCCAGGAAAGGGTGTTTCTGTTGAGATCCCAACATCGTGGATATTACCTGACGTCATCCCATCCGAAGGCATTGTTATAAATCTCTCGGAAATGAGGCTTTTTTATTTTTTCAACCTGCTGGGTTCTCAACTTGTGATGACTTTGCCCATTGGAATAGGGGATGAGGGTAACGATACGCCTGTAGGAAACTTCAGGGTTATAGAAAAAATAATAAACCCAAGCTGGTATGTCCCTGAGTCTATTCGGAAAGAAAAACCATACTTGCCTAAAGTTGTGCTACCTGGACCTGATAACCCCCTTGGCTCACATGCACTGAGGCTTTCATCCGGTAATATTCTTATTCATGGTACCAACAAGCCATGGGGTGTTGGAAGAAAGGTCAGCCATGGATGCATTCGATTATATCCAGAAGACATACCGAGGCTCTTTCAATTGGTATCCAATGATACTAAGGTAACGATCGTTCGGCAACCCATAAAAGTAGGTAAGAAAGGCAGCAGAGTGTTCATTGAAGTTAGTAATGACCCGGAAGTGAGCAGGGACTATTTTCATGAAGCAGTGGAATTACTCAAGAAGAAAAATCTGGTTGATGTTATCAGCGTGGAAAGATTATTCAAGGCCTTGAATGATAGAACAAGCATTCCTCTTGATATTTCAAAGCAATGATGTGGGGTCAAAATTGTTTTGAACCCCACATCATTCATCAAAATACTTTATTTCTTCTGTTCTAATTCAAAAGCCTTTTTAGCTTTTTCTGCGGCTTTTTCAGCCTTTTTGAGTGCATCTTCGGCACGGTCTGCAGCAGCCTCTGCCCTTTTTGCAGCAGCTTCTGCCTTTTCACAACAATCCTTAGCAGCTTTCATTGCATCTTGTGCTAACGCCTTGGCTTCTGCTGCATCTTTTTTCGCTGCATCGATATCAACAGTTTTGCTTTCGAGGGCATTTATTTTTGATTCAATATTCGAAACCCTCGATTCGAGTTTGCTAATTCTTTCCAGGAGCGGGTCTGTCTGTTGTTTTACATAGTCTTTGGTGGCACATCCAAAGGAGAATATGAATGAGAGGACTAATGCTGACAATACTATTTTTTTCATTCTTCCACCTCCTTTCGATGGGGAAATATTTGTTTAATAATCAATGAACTGTATTAATTGTAATGATTCTCATTGCGTCTGTCAACGCAAAATGGTAGATATTCTTTCTAAGCAAAGGCGCCATTGTTTCTATTATAATTACATGTAATGAAAAAAGGCGTATACCTGTTACCAAACATTCTGACGTTATGCGGGATGTTTTTCGGATTTTATTCAATCCTGGCATCACTGAAAGGTAACTACATCCATGCTGCCTGGGCAATCCTGATAGCCAATATATTCGATGGCCTTGATGGCTGGGTTGCACGGCTTACACAAAGTACCACGAGGTTCGGTATAGAATTAGATTCTCTTTCAGACCTTGTTGCCTTTGGTGTAGCGCCAGCAGTAATGCTCTACAAGTGGGGCCTTACGCCCTTTGGTCGTGTAGGATGGGCAGCAGCGTTTCTGTTTATGGCCTGTGGCGCATTGAGGCTTGCCAGATATAACGTTCAGATGGGATCAACAGAATCCAAGGCATTTACAGGAATGCCCATTCCGGGAGCTGCAACGCTTGTCTCCACACTCGTAATCTTCTACTATGAAATATGGGAGACCGTCCCTGAGAAAAATTCTTTTATCTTACTCTTTACCATCTTTCTTTCCGTGCTCATGGTCAGCACTTTACGGTTTCACGGTGCAAAGGAGTTGAACATCGGCAGGAGAAAACCCTTTAGTATTCTCGTCGCTATCGTAATAGTATTTACGCTTATCGTTGTCCATCCGCAGATTGCACTCTTCATGTTCGCCATGATCTATCTGATTAGTGGTATAATTGAAAATATAATACTCTTTTATAAAAAAAGAAAAAAGATGGGTAAGGCAGGAGCTTCACAATGAGGATAATAAAGATATTTGATACAACGCTTCGGGATGGTGAGCAATCACCTGGCGCATCCATGAACGTATCGGAAAAATTGACCATTGCAAAGCAGCTCGCAAAACTCGGTGTTGACATTATTGAAGCTGGATTTGCCTTCAGTTCATCAGGAGATTTTGAGGCAATCAAGACCATTGGTGGTGAAGTAGAAGGGCCGATTATATGCAGTCTTGCCAGGGCAAAGGAAGAGGATATTAAAAGTGCCTGGGAAGCGCTCAAGGATGCTCATAGGAGGCGCATTCATACATTTCATTCGACGTCTGATATCCACCTCACATATCAGTTTCGTGTGAGTCGCGAGGAGGCGTTTAAAAGGTCTGTTGAGATGGTCAAACTTGCAAGGAGTTTTGTAGAGGATGTGGAATTTTCTCCCATGGATGCAACAAGGACGGATATTCATTATCTCTGCGAGGTAATAGAGGCTGTCATCGATGCTGGCGCTTCAACGGTAAATATACCCGATACCGTCGGATACAGCATTCCCCTTGAATTTGGAGCAATGATAAAGACTATTCATGATAAAGTTAAAAATATTGATAAGGCTGTGATCTCTGTACACTGTCACAATGATCTCGGTCTTGCAACTGCCAATTCTTTATCAGCGGTACTGAATGGAGCCGGGCAGATTGAATGCACGATCAACGGAATTGGAGAGCGTGCGGGTAACTGTTCTTTAGAAGAAGTTGTTATGGCATTAAGAACAAGGCGCGACATTTTTAATGCTGATACCAAAATAAATACTGAAGAGATAATGCGCACGAGCAGGCTTGTTACAAAGATAACAGGGATTTCAGTACAGCCAAACAAGGCGATTGTTGGGGCTAATGCCTTTGCACATGAAGCAGGTATCCATCAGGATGGGCTTCTAAAGGAAAAGTCTACCTATGAGATTATTAAGCCTGAAAGCATAGGCCTTTACTCTGCAAAACTTGTTCTTGGAAAGCATTCAGGACGACATGCTTTCAAAAAAAGGCTTCAAGAACTTGGGTATGTTCTGCCAGATGAAGAAATCAATAAGGCGTTCGAAAGGTTCAAAAGGCTTGCTGACCAGAAGAAGGATATCTTCGATGAAGATATTGAAGCATTGGTTTCTGAAGATGTAACAAAGGTTCCGGAAGTCTATAGCCTTGTTGATTTATATATGGTAAGCGGAGTTAATCAGAAGCCTACTGCAACAGTCAAGCTCAAAGTCGGTGAAAATATCATGGACAGAATGGAGCATGGTGATGGTCCTGTAGATGCAACATATAAGGCTATTGCAGCAATAACAAATACAAAGAGTAATCTGCTGAAATTTGAGGTAAAGAGTATTACCGGTGGGACAGACGCCCTTGGAGAGGTGGTCGTCTCACTTGAAGAAGACGGTAGGAGTGTAAGAGGCCACGGTGCTGACACAGATATCATAGTAGCTGCCGCAAAAGCATATATCAATGCACTGAATAAGCTGGCTACAAGAAGAAAATAGTTCTTATGTATCTCACTGAAAATGCCCTGAAAGTTCTCACCCACAGATACCTCCTTAAAGATGAGAAAGGTGATGTCAAAGAGACCCCTGAAGGGATGTTCAGGAGGGTTGCAAAGGCCATTGCCTCTGCAGAGGAGCTCTATGATGGATACCCTAAAGAATGGGAAGAAATATTCTATAACCTTATGGCAAATCTTAAATTCCTCCCAAATTCCCCTACCCTTATGAATGCAGGTAAAGATATCGGACAGCTTGCTGCATGTTTTGTGCTTCCTGTGGAAGATTCGATGAACTCCATATTTGACACCCTAAAGAATGCTGCCTTGATACTCCAGAGCGGTGGAGGCACGGGGTTTTCTTTTACGCGGCTGAGGCCAAGGGCTGATATTGTTCGCTCAACAGGGGGGATAGCAAGTGGCCCTGTCTCATTCATGAGGATTTACAACACGGCAACTGAGGTTATAAAGCAGGGTGGTGCGAGAAGAGGGGCAAATATGGGAATACTGCGCGTAGACCATCCAGACATCCTTCATTTTATAAAAATCAAAAGATCAGAAGGTGAATTGACCAATTTCAATATCTCTGTGGCAGTGACGGATGCATTCATGGATGCCCTTCAAAAAGATGAGGAGTATGAGCTTGTTAATCCCAGGAGCAAGGCTGCAGTTTGTAAGATAAAAGCCAAGCTTGTCTTTGACGCGATGGTAGAAAGCGCCTGGGAGACCGGCGATCCGGGTATTGTTTTTATAGACAGGATCAACAGGGCAAATCCAACTCCGCATATTGGTGTAATGGAATCCACGAACCCCTGTGGTGAACAGCCTCTGCTTCCCTATGAGGCATGCATTTTGGGATCTATAAACCTCTCGAAATACGTCAAAAACTCAATCTTGAAGGATCCGGGTTTTCAGTTCAGAACCATGAAAGAGGATATAGATCTGACAAGCCTTACCGTGGACATAAAATCATCAGTAAGGTTTCTCGATGACGCTATAGATGTCAATAGATATCCTCTTCCTGAAATAGAAAAAATGCACAAAGGCAACAGAAAGATAGGCCTTGGAGTTATGGGATGGGCAGATATGCTGATACTCCTTGGTATTCCCTGTAACAGTAAAAAGGCATTCAGGCTTGGTCGAGACTTGATGAAGTTCGTAATGGACACAGCAAGGCAGGCATCGGTTGAACTTGCTGAAGTCAGAGGGGTTTTCCCGAATTTTAAGGGTTCTATATATGATGCCCCTGGAATGCCACGCGTAAGGAATGCAACAACCACAACGATTGCACCAACGGGAACCCTCTCAATAATCGCCGCTTGCTCGAGTGGTATAGAACCCCTTTTTGCCCTCGCTTATAAGAGACTCATATTAGGTACCGAGCTTGACGAGATTAATGAGTACTTTTTTGAGGTGGCTAAAAGGAGGGGGTTTTATAGTGATGAACTGAAAGCAAAGGTTATAGAAAAAGGCACCTTACGAGGGATCAAAGAGGTTCCGAAAGACATAAGGAGGCTTTTTAAAACAGCACATGAAATCCCACCTGAAGACCACATAGAGATGCAAGCCAGTTTCCAGGAGTTTACGGACAATGCCGTCTCGAAGACCATCAATATGCCTTACAGGGCAAAACTGGAAGATGTAGCAAAGGCTTTTCTCCTTGCATACGAAAAGAACTGTAAGGGGATAACGATCTTCAGGTATGGGACTGCTAAGAAAGGTACTTTAGTCAGGTTTACAGATACTGATTAAGTGTAATAAAAGAATTCCCCGAAGCTCTGCTTTGAGTATAATGTTTTGTTTTGTTTGTCATTCCCGCTTGCCGGGAATCTTTCTTTGATTGTCATTGTCTGATAGCTCAAATCCTATTATGCAGATATCTCTTCTATTAATTTCTTAACCCTCTCTTTTATCTCATCCCTTGCTCGTCTGAACTCATTCATGATCTCTTCTTCTGTCCCTATAGATCCAACAGGGTCTTTGATTGGCCAATGGATTCGTTTTATATGAGGAGGTGTCCGGGGACATGTCGCTTCTGCATTCCCGCAGAGCGTTACGACAATATCCATCTTTTTGAGCAACTCTTCATTTATCTCCTTGGATTTCTGTTTTGATATATCTATGCCGATTTCTTTCATGACTGCAATTGCCCTTTTATGGACGCCGGCAGCAAATAAACCTGCACCATGGACTTCTATTAGCCCTTTTCCAAATTCTTTTGCAAATCCTTCAGCCATCTGGCTCCTGCAGGAATTTGCAGTACAGAGAAACATAAATTTTTTCATAGGAAACTTGGTCATTTCTTGGCTTGCTGAAAGGTTTTCATTGTCATTGCGAACGTAGTGTGGCAATCTGATTGTTTGAGATTGCTTCGTCATCCCGAATGCCTTCGCACGCCTCAGGCTGACTCGCAATGACAATGTGCAAATCTCTACTGACAGCTACCACTTGAAGTTGGACATGAACTACTTTGACAGGAACTTTGCTCAATCCCGTCTATTGAAAACCCTGGTCAGCAGAAAAGTCTATCGTTGCCTTAGAGAGCATTTTATTTGCCTCTTTCTCCAAAAATACCCTCAATCCATCATTTATCATTGTTTCATCGCCATCTTCTGCATTAGCGGCTATGCCCATAGCCAGAGATGGTCTTCAACCACCTGGTGCCATAAATATCCTTATCCCATGATCCGTCATATTTACCTGTTGCAGAAGCTCCTTCATCTTCTTTACCGTTGCATCAGTTAGATTTAACATTCTTTATCCTCCTTTACGTATCTGAAATCTCAATATTGTCAATCTTTTATTATAATATTTATCTACTTAATTTTGAAAAATAATTTTTTAGTTCTTCTACTGAAGGCAATTTCCCGGATACCACCATCTTGCCATCTACGATCACGGCTGGAGTGAAAAGGACACCAAGCTTTGCAATTTCTTTCATGTCAGAGACATGTAAGATTTCAGCCTCAAGCTGAAATTGTGCACAAGCCTCACGAACATTCTTTTCTGTTTCCCGACACTTCAGGCAACCAGGCCCTGACACCTGTATTTTCACGTTTTAACCTACAACTTTCTTATGAGCCTGTGTTTTCTTGCGTCCTTTTTTCTTCGTACTCACGGACGCAACCTCTTCTTCTACCCCAAACATCTTTTTCATAAGAGCAAGATTCTCATGTGCTTCATCCTCCTGAATCTTTTTGATGGCAAAACCAGCGTGTACAATTACGTAATCTCCAACTTGAACATCTTCATCTAACAGGAGAAGGCTTATTTCCCGTTGTGCACCGAGAACTTCAATAATTGCCATAGAGTCTTCTATTCTGATTACCTTTGATGGAACTCCAACGCACATTTGTTATCCCTCCTTTATTTTAGAAAATATTTTTTTCAGTTCATCTATTGTAGGCAATTTTCCAGATACAACTATCTTGCCATCCACTATTACCGCTGGGGTAAAAAGGACACCAAGCTTTGCAATTTCCTTTATATCAAAGACATGTGAGATGTCAGCAGCAAGGTTTAATTGGGAACAGGCTTCACGGACATTCTTTTCCGTTTCCTGACACCTTGGGCAGCCAGGCCCTGCAACTTGTATTTTCATATTTTTAACCTCCTTCTTCTAAATAATTTCAAAGATATACGAAAATATATAGTAGATCCCAATTAAAATTAAAATTATGCCCGTAACCCTTTTTGTATATATCTCTATTTGAGTTACTCTGTGATAAACGCTACTAATATATTTTAGCCCTGCAGAAACTAATACTGCAAACAATAGAACGGGTAAACCGGTCCCTATGCCATAAATCAGCGGCAGAGCAAAGCCTGATTTTGCTTTTATTGACAGAGGGATTAAACCACCAAAGAATAGAGCAGCGGAAACCGGACAGAATGCTAATGCAAATAATATCCCCAAGAATAATGAACCTAAGAACCCCCCGTTAAGCAACTTGTTTGCAGTCTTTTCTGAAACAGACAGAGAAGGCAGGTTTATTTTCAATAAATCCAACAAAACCATGCCCACAATAATTAATACTATTCCTAAAATCTTGTTGATATACCTCTGCAAAAAGTTTGAAAGTACGGGAATATTAACCAGTGCTTCTACGATTAAAAACCCAAGGACGATATATGTGATGCTTCTTCCAACTGTGTAGAGAATCCCTGATAAAAATACAATATTCTTACGAGTAATGCGATGTGAAATGAAAGATATGGCTGCTATATTTGTAGCCAAAGGACATGGGCTGATTGAGGTTAATATACCAAGCCATATAGCTGTAAACAAAAAAAATAGCTCCATTTAATCTATTTCCTGTAGATATCTTTCTGTTTCATCTTTTACGTACTGATAAAATTTTTCCTTTTCGCTTACATAAGACCAGACATCTGTCAGATTCTTCCAATCTACCTGTTTCTTACCCTTATGAAGTGTAAGAACCAGGGATTTTGTATAAAGCTGGTAGTCTTGAATATAGTGTTGATTTTCTGATTCATCAATGTTCAAGGGTTTAAATTCCAATTTTCCATCCTGGAGTTCCTTTGTAAAGTATTTCTCAATAGCTTCGCGCGAATATTTTTCAATAGTCAGACAAGTGGTACATCTATGAGTCCCGTGAAAGTAGTAGGCAATTACCTTAGATTTACTATCCTGCGGCACATGTTGAGCTGGCTTCTCTGTTTTCTGTGACTTTGGAATAATCTTTCTTGCTACTGTAACTTTATTCTCATGTATGGATTTCTGAACTGGCGATTTAATATGGGTCTGCGTTTCTGTACTGGTATTTGCTTTCTCACCTTTCTGATAAAACTCCTTATAAACTAAATAAGCAGCACTAAAGAAGACAAAAAACAATAGAGAAACAGACATTAGCTTTTTGATATTCAAATATTCACTTCCTTAAAATTATTATCCTTTACCCAGTAATTGTTCCAAATATCATGCCAGTAATTGTCGCCATAATGACGACTAAACATACATACACAACAGTCTTTTTTGTTCCTATAGCGCTTCTAATCACCAGCATACTTGGTAAACTTAAAGCCGGACCGGCAAGAAGCAATGCAAGTGCTGGCCCCTTCCCCATGCCCGAGCCTATCAAACCCTGCAATATCGGCACTTCTGTTAGGGTAGCAAAGTACATAAATGCTCCGACGATTGATGAAAAGAAATTAGCAAATAGGGAATTCCCTCCTACCAGAGCTGCCACAAAATGTGACGGTATTATCCTCTCATGCCCTACTCTGCCTAATAAAAAACCAGAAGCAAGGACGCCGCCTAATAAAAGCGGCAATATCTGTAGCGAAAGGATCCAGGTTGATTGTGTCCATTCTTTAAGCTCGGCTTTTTTAAACCACTTAAGAAGCATGAAAATTAAGCTTAGCAGGAAGAACCCGGCAATCCACCATTTATAATGGTATATCAGCCACCATAGCCCACTGTTTTCTCCAAGGGGCTTTCCCCAGTTGGCAAACACGAGAACCCCTACCATTGATAAGAAATAAGGGGCCGTTTTGTATAATGGTCGTGTTTCTGCAACTTCTCCTAAGTCAAAATCGTTTGCTACAGTGCGGGCTTTTTCCTCTTTTAAGAATATCAGATGCATGAGTAGACCTATTATTACACTAAAGGAAATGGCACCTATTGCCCTTGCAAATCCCAACTGCCAACCAAGGATTCGCGCTGTGAGTATGATTGCCAGGACGTTAATTGCTGGGCCGGAGTAAAGAAAAGCAGTTGCGGGACCAAGACCCGCACCTCTTTGATATATCCCGAAAAATAAAGGCAGGACTGTGCAGGAACATACAGCCAAAATTGTCCCTGAAACGGAGGCAACGCCGTAGGAAAGAATCTTGTTTGCCCTGGCTCCAAAATACTTCATTACCGAGGCCTTACTGACAAAAACAGATATGGCACCAGCAATGAAGAAAGCTGGCACAAGACAGAGCAAGACGTGCTCACGGGCGTACCACTTGACTAATGCCAGGGCTTCAAAGACAGCTCCGCTAAAGCGCGTATTTTCTAATGGTAGAAAATAGCAGACAAGAAAGACTGAAATTATCAAAAGGAATTTATATCTGTCTTTCATTTTTTCTTAGAACTTCGATCTTTTTATAACCCAATTCTTTTCCGCCTGTCATTCCCGCTTGTCGAATAACCCCCTTTTATCCCCTTAAATTAAGGGGGAAAGAGGGAAGTTATTGAAAGATTCTCCACGAGCCATTGGTGGACGAGCCAGAATGACAATTTCGTGACAATACTGAGATATCCACTTTTGTTAGATTCTTCATAATGGTTCAGTTCCTTTGATCTTGCAGAACTCGGAAGAGAAATATTTTCTCTGAAAATAAAGCGCCACATTCACCAGCCCTATCAACACAGGCACTTCGACCAGAGGCCCTATCACAGTCGCAAAGGCCGCTCCGGAATTGATACCAAAGACTGCTACTGCAACGGCGATAGCAAGTTCGAAATCATTGGAAGCGGCAGTGAAACTCAGGGTAGCGGATTTCGGATAATCAGCACCTATCCTCTTTGCTATATAGAAGGTAATGAGGAACATAAAGACAAAATATATAAAGAGGGGAATGGCTATCCTTACCACGTCCAAAGGAAGCTTGATGATGTACTCGCCTTTCAGTGAGAACATGACGATAATGGTGAAAAGGAGTGCAACGAGCGTAATCGGGCTTATTTTGGGTATAAATTTTTCGTGATACCACTTCTTCCCTTTTGTCTTGACGAGTGTAAAACGGGTAATAATGCCTCCGAGGAATGGTATTCCAAGATATATGAAAACACTCTTGGCTATTTCGCCTATAGTGACGTGCACTACTGCTCCGTGGAGACCAAGCAGGGGAGGAATCTTCGTAATAAAAATCCAGGCATACACTGAATAGGTGAGCACCTGGAACAGGGCATTAAAAGCCACCAGTCCAGCAACATAGTCAGGATCTCCGCATGCGAGATCATTCCAGACGAGCACCATTGCGATGCAGCGGGCAAGCCCGACAAGAATGACGCCGATCATATAATCCGGATAGGCGTGAAGGAAGATGACAGCAAGAACGAACATAACAATAGGGCCGACAATCCAGTTCTGGATAAGGCTTATCCCGAGGAGCTTATAGTTGCTGAACACCTTCGGCAGTTCTTCATAACGAACTTTAGCCAAGGGCGGGTACATCATGAGGATTAATCCGATAGCTATGGGAATATTGGTTGTTCCGACCTGAAAGATATTCCAGAAATCGGTAATTCGAGGATAAAGATATCCTGACATAACCCCTATGGCCATACCCAGAAAAATCCACAAGGTCAGAAACCGATCCAGGAAGGAGAGCTTTTTTGTAATCTCAGCCATGTTTTACTTCCTTCGATAGTGATTCACTTTCACAACAGCCTTTTTTAACTTTCAGAGCAATGATTTCTCCTTTTACCTTTTTCATCTTTAGAAATTCCTTCAATCTTTTATTGTCTTCCTGAATAAGACTGACGGCTATTCTTTCGAGGACAGACAAGATGAGAAATCTTCTGAAAATATCGGATTCATCAAGGCTATAGTGAATCCATTTACCTTGCCTTCTGTCCTTTATCAGACCTGCCTCTCTTAACACTCCAAGATGAAAAGAAACCTTAGGCTGGATCATGTCGAGGGCTGTTACAATGTCACATACACACAACTCTCCTTCTTCAAGGAGTTTGAGAATGCGTATGCTTGTTTCATCTGAAAGCGCTTTAAAAATGTTCAACAAATCATTCATATTCATTTGTTATGGAAAAATATAGTCTCAGCTAAAATGGTAACTTATTAATTCTTGTTTATATGATTGAAGTTTACCCCATATGAAAAAGTAGGACATACCTTTGAATAATGCACGATAATATAGTGATAAATCCCTTGGCATCTCTATCCCTTGTGTATTAATATATAAACATTATTTTATATGTTATGTCAATAATACCAAAATTTGAGGAAATTATTTTGCCATTATTTTGTCATTCCTGCCCCTCTTGTCATTCCCGCGAAAGAGGCTGTTGCAGAATGGGCGATTGGTTCTCTCCTTGGGCAGGCTCTCCTTCTTGAACAACATCCTCGTATTCAGGTAATACAATTCCGCGTCTTACCATGATACTGTATATAAGATTAGAACGATTGACAACATATCTGCTATCCCCAAGAGGACTGTATTTCCTCGGATTTGGCAGGACTGCTGCAAGTCTTGCTGCCTCTTCAGGACTAAGTTCGGACGCAGATTTACCGTAATAATGCCTTGCTGCAGCCTCAATGCCGAATATACCTTCACCCCACTCTACTACATTCAGGTATATTTCAAGTATCCTCCTTTTACTCAATACCCGTTCCATCCTCCATGTGATAATAGCTTCTCTCAGTTTTCGAATGGGATTTTTAGAAGGTGAAAGATAGAGGTTTTTTATTAGCTGCTGAGATATTGTGCTTCCCCCGAACTTGAATTTTCCTGCCTTTATATCCTTTTCGATTGCCTTTTTTATTGCTTCATAATCAAAACCTTCGTGACTCCAGAACTTGTCATCCTCACTTATTAAAACGGCTTTTGCCAGGTAAGGTGATATGGAAGAGAGGGGAACCCATATCTGTTTTATCCTGTATTTCTTTCCTTTTCTTTGCCATTCTTCATAACGATATTTCATAAGGGAGGTTTCTTTGGGATTTTCCTTTTTGAGTTTCGATATATCAGGCACTAAAATCAGATAAGCGATTGTTATTCCTGCAAATGCTATGAGAAGGAAGAGCCGAAGACGTTTCAAGGAGAACCTCTGAATCACCTGCTAAGCAAGTATCTCTGTACCGATGCCGCTTTTTGTGAATATCTCAAGGAGGAGACAGTGAGGGATTCTTCCATCAATGATATGAGTTTTTGCGACGCCGCCCCCAATTGCTTTAAGACATGCTTGGACCTTTGGAAGCATTCCTCCTGCAATAGTCCCGTCATTAATAAGCTTTTTTATCTGCTGCTTTGTCAATGTCGAGATTATTCTGTCTTTCTTGTCCTTAACTCCAGGCACATCAGTCAGAAGTATAAGTTTTTCAGCCTTCAGTGCAGAGGCTATGAAAGAAGCAACAGAATCAGCATTTATATTCAACGTTTCACCTTCCTGGCTTATTCCTATAGGAGATATGACGGGTATAAAACCCTCTTTTTCGAGGCTACTAATGATATGTGTATCAACTTCCGTAACCTCTCCTACAAGACCGAGGTCTATTCTTTTACCTTTACCTTTCTTAGAAGATGTTTTCAATAATTTTCTTTTGGCCTTTATGAGTCCTCCATCCTTGCCACTCAGACCAACTGCTTTTCCACCGTGGCCATTAATTAGGGAAACGATTTCCTTATTGATCAGACCTCCAAGGACCATCTCGACTATATCGATCGTCTCCTTATCTGTAACCCGGTGTCCCTGGATAAAGG
>Ga0129298_10000197_pt1 | contig 21941 bp, 22 predicted proteins | sample I19B2metaG_FD_94707 | JGI IMG/M metagenome (GOLD analysis project Ga0129298, IMG submission 94707) | Lake sediment bacterial and archeal communities from Gulf of Boni, Indonesia to study Microbial Dark Matter (Phase II) - ​I19B2 metaG | ecosystem: Environmental > Aquatic > Freshwater > Lake >... | reverse complement strand
GCTATTACCAGCGCACCCTCCCACTGTGTAAAAACCTTTTTCTCTTTTGATCTCTTGAGGGATAGTCGACATGAGCATGTACATGCCTGTGACACCGAGATGATTAAACGAATAGTCTCCTGCTCTCATGGGTCGAATCCCACGGGCTTTCTTTCCTGTCACATCATGAATAACCTTTTTACAAAAATCGTCCACTTCAGGCATCCACATTACCCCATCATACTCATCAGCCCAACGACATCCTGGCGAGTCGATGTTGATCTGGGCAATGCAGTTTTCAGCCAGATCGACGGCAAATTGATCAGCAAACCATGTCGAACCTCCATATCGACCCGTGGAATGTCCTGGCCACCAAGCGACCTTTACAGTGCGAAATAGGCGGTCTTTAAAATGGTGAAAGACCCGTGCGATTTCGAGGCAGGCTGCATTTCCGGTCGCATTATCGCCAACTCCGTAATGCCAAGCATCATAGTGACCATGGATGAGCATAAACTTTTCAGGCTCAAACTTTCCCTTTATCTCTGCTACAGGAAGAGGGCAGTTCGCCCATCCAACAGATAGCTTCGTCTGTATGGCAACCTTAGGATCTCCAGTCTTACAAAGATCGATCAACCTCTTTCCATTCGATCGATTGATCGTCACGATGGGGGTCTTAGGAATACAGTTCATATTCTCCAGCGTCGGAGTGCCCCAAACAGTGCTGAAATTGGCTTCATGGATAAGGGCGCCCGGGTTGATGAAGATCTGAGCGATCGCACCTCTGGATTCCATCTCCCAGGCTTTCTGAGGAGCGAAAATGCCTTCAGTAAGGACAATCTTTCCTTCTACATCCTGGGCGATCTCTCTCATCCCTTCAGCAAAAAGGTACTCAGACTTTTCCCCAGTCTCTGTCGGGACATAGACAAGATTTCCTTCGATTGGGTTTCCATCCGTTGAAGAGGAGAAAGAGGGAGTCTTGCACGGGATCTCGAAAGTAGAAGGAGAGATGACACGAAGTTTGGCCCATTGGGGGAGGCTCAGGTAGAGTTCAGGCTCATAAACTTGGAACGGAATACCCATAGCATCCAACTGGTTGGTGAGATATCGGGCTGCTTCCCTTTCCCCCTCTGTCCCCGAGTCTCTTCGTAGGTGGGAAAAATGTTCCACAAGTTTCCACGGAATCTCCTGGGACACCGTTCTTAGTATTTCTTTTTCAAATGAACGGTCATACGCTTCGAGGAGCCATTTCATGTCGTCCCCCTATTCTTAGTTCTCTGGCTCGGGAACTCTTCCAGCCGATTCACCCCCATCGACACGGAAATCAGCTCCGGTGATCCAGCTTGCCAGGTCCGAAGCTAAAAATACTGCAAGATTCGCAATATCTTCTGGACTTCCAGGCCGCCTGAGTAAGATACGGCGCAGGATTGATTTCTTAATCTCCCTCAACTCGGGAGAATCGTACTGCCCGACATCCACGAATCCCGCAGAGATGCTGTTCACATTGATGGCATGGGGGGCCAATTCAATGGCTAAGGCTTTGCACAATAGAATGAGGCCAGCCTTGGATGCGCAGTAGTGAGCCTGACCGTAACGGCCAGAATGGCCAGCCCCGGAGGCAATACCAATGATCCTGCCTCCAAGACCTCTCTCAATCATTTTCTTTGCAGCAGTACGAGAGACATAGAAGGCTCCTTTGAGGTTCGTATCGACTACCTGGCTCCACTCCTCATCGGTCATGAAGATCGCTTCTTTGAGTGGGTAAACACCGGCATTGTTGATAAGAATATCCAATCGCCCCTGGAAGGTCTGAATTACCTCTCCCACCATTCTGTTCGCCTGATCCGGGTTTGACACGTCAGCCTGAATGGTAACGGACCTCTGTCCCATTCTCCGTATTTCTTCAGATACCTCTTCAGCTTTTTCTATATTGTGGTGACAATTGACAGCCACATCGGCTCCAGATCGGGCCATTGCAAAAGCAATCGCCTTTCCAATTCCTCTGCTGGCTCCGGTCACCAAGGCAACCTTTCCATCAAGTCTTATTTCCATCGCCTCACTCCTCTGGATCTTCCCTTATTTCGGTGTTTGAGTAAGAACCGTCTGAGGTCCCGGGCGCATCGATCCGGCACTGCGTCCGTGATGTTATGAGGCAGACCATGGTAGACGATGAACTCACAATTGGCGATCCGCTCGCGAAGCACCTCGTACTGTGCCATTGAACTGATTGGGTCGTTGCCTGGGACGACGGCGAGGGTTGGACATCGGATCTCATGCAAGTGATCCGTGAGATCAACACTCTTCATCAGCCGTACAAAGTGGGTCAGCGGCTCAGGACTGGTTTTGGCCGACTCGTTGAGGAACCATTCGATGAATTCTGGGTCGACTTTGTCGGTGTCGAAACGGTCCGCAATCGTCTCGGCAAGAAATCCTCTTACGCCTTTCTTCTGGATACTCGCAACCCATCCCTCGGAATCCACGAGCGAGGGTTTCAAGCCTGGTGTTGAGGCGAAGATTGCAAGGCTTCGTATCCGCTCGGGGTAGCTTATTGCCACCTGCATCGAAATGATCGCACCGGCTGAGGAACCGGCGAGATGGGCGACCTCACATCCCAAATGGTTGAGCAGATCGATGACGTCCTGGACCAGCCGCTCGAGCGACAGTTGACCGGGCTTAGCTATCTCAGACTGGCCATGTCCTCGGAGATCGAGCCGAACGACGCGGAAATCGCGAGCAAGGTAAGGCACCCAGGCGTAGAAACGGCGCGAGCTCCCCATGGCGGCATGGAGCATCAAAAGCATCTCGGATGGCTTCCATGGGTCGGTGAAGTCATCGATCGTATAGCGGAGTTTCAGACCATCGCTCGCAATGAAGGTTTCCATCCCCTTCGTATTCATAGGATTTTCTTTTCAATATGAGACCCCAAAATGGCTGAGTTCCCATGAGCTCCCAGAGCTTAGAACCGGAGCTTCCACAACGACAAGAAGACAAGAGACAGTCTGCACCGAGTGATCAGGAAGACTTACTCAGGTTTCATACCCGATTCCTTGACCACCTTTGCCCATTTTGTTATCTCCGCCTTGATAAAGGTGCCGAATTGCTCTGGTGTCGTAATGCCTGTAGGCTCGGAGCCTAAGGTTGCCAACCGGTCCTTGACATCCGTCATATTCAGAATCTTGTTGATTTCAGTATTGAGTCTGGTCACAATTTCGTTTGGGGTTCCAGCCGGTGCAAGGATCCCAAACCATCCGACCATTTCATATCCAGGAAGGCCAGATTCTGCAATCGTGGGCAACTCAGGCATGGCTGCTGATCGCTTGGCACAGGTCACAGCCAATCCCCTTAATTTGCCAGCTTTGACATGGGGGATCGTTTGGATCATGGTATTGAACATCAGCGATACATGGCCGCCCAAGAGTTCAGTAAGAGCTGGACCGGATCCTTTATAAGGGATGTGCACCATTTTAACACCTGCCATGGTATTAAATAGTTCCCCGGCGAGGTGGGGGGCTGTACCGACGCCACCCGAGCCGTAATTGAGCTCACCGGGTTTGGATTTGGCCAGGGCAATCAATTCCTGTACAGACTTTGCCGGGACAGAAGGATGAACCACCAAAATGCTGGGTATCGAGGCTACCAAAGCTACTGCCGCGAAATCCTTTACTGGGTCGTAGGACAATTTGGGATAGAGGCTTGGATTGATGGCATGGGTGCCAATGTAACCCATGGCGAGGACATAGCCGTCGCCCGGGGCTTTGGCCACCATTTCTGTACCGACAATGCCGCCAGCACCGGCTCGATTATCAACAATGACAGGCTGCCCCCAGCTATCAGACAATTTTGGTCCAAGGAGACGGGCCAGTATGTCTGCACCCCCTCCCGGTGCAAATGGGACAATGATGCGGATGGGTTTGGTAGGATAGGTTTGCGCAATTGCGCTATCTATCGCGTTGAGAAGCAGTGCAGCAAATAAGATCAGACATAAACCGAAACGTGATAAGAACCCTATTCTCATAACACACCTCCTTCTTCTTGTTGAGCAATTTTCATTGAACGAAATGCCCGATTAGAGCCGCAAGATCTATTCCCTGAACGTCTCCTCCCGCTTGGCCCGGACCGCAGGGATGATGATGAGCAGTAGAAGAAAGGCTGCCGTCAGTAGCATGGCCAGGCTGATGGGCCTTGTAAGGAATACCATCGGGTTGCCTCGAGATAGTTGCATAGCGCGTCGTAAATTTTCTTCCATCATCGGGCCAAGAATGTATCCCAATAACAAAGGGGCAGGTTCACATGCAAGCCTTGAGAAGATATACCCGAGAAGGCCAAATCCAGCTGCCATTGCAACGTCAAAGGGATTGTTATTGATGCTGTAAGCACCTATGCAAATGAATAACAATATCGCCGGGAAGAGCAGTCTGTAAGGGACTGTTAGTAAACGGATCCATATCCCGATCAGTGGTAGGTTCAACACAACCAACATTAGATTGCCAACCCACATGCTCGCAATTAGGCCCCAAAACAGTTCTGGCCGTTCAATCATGACTCTCGGCCCAGGGGCGATGCCTTGAATCATCAAAGCACCCAACATCAGCGCTATCACAGCGTTTGCCGGAATGCCCAGGGTCAACATAGGGATGAAAGAAGTCTGTGCAGCAGCGTTGTTAGCGGCTTCTGGGCCGGCAACTCCCTCGATCGCACCTTTGCCGAATCGTGAAGGATCAGAGGCTATGCGTTTTTCAACAGCGTAGGAGGCAAAGGAACTGACGACGGCGCCGCCTCCTGGCAGAATGCCGAGGGCCGAACCTAGGGCTGTGCCCCGCAGCACGGGTCTCCAAGAGGCCTTCAAATCGGCTCGCGAGGGCATCAGTCTGCCCACCTTGGACGTAAAGACTTGGCGTTTTTCTTTAAGTCCCAGATTGGAAACGATCTCGGCAAACCCAAACATTCCCATGGCGATGACAACGAAGCCGATCCCGTCCGATAGCTCCGGTATCTCGAAACAGAAGCGACGGACTCCGGTGCCAACATCCGTACCCACCATCCCTAATAAGAGACCGAGTAGGATCATGGCAATCGCCTTGAGCAGAGAGCCACTGGCGAGAACCGCTGCAGCAACTAACCCCAACACCATGAGAGAGAAATATTCCGCAGAGCCAAATTTCAATGCTAATTCAGCTAAGGGTGGACCAAAGAGGACAATAATTGCTGTAGCAATGCATCCCGCAAATAAAGATCCTAAGGCAGCGATGGAAAGGGCAGGACCGGCCCGACCCTGGCGGGCCATCACATACCCATCAAGGCAGGTTACGACGGAAGCAGCTTCGCCAGGCAGATTGACAAGAATCGAAGTGGTGGACCCTCCATACATAGCACCGTAATAAATGCCGGCAAGCATGATCAAAGCCGTCACTGGAGGGAGACTGAAGGTCGTTGGTAAGAGCATGGCAATGGTAGCAGCTGGACCGATACCGGGCAGGACGCCAATGGTTGTGCCGATAACGACCCCAACAAGACAATAGAACAGATTCGTTAGCGTCAAGGCTATGCCGAAACCGAGGTACAAATGGCTGAGAATTTCCATTACAGAGGCCATACCTTAAATGGAAGTTTGAGGCCGTAAACAAAAACGACGACGACCATTACAGTGAGCACAAGGGAAAAGACGACAACTTCCCGAAAACGGAATTCCGACCCTCCGAGACAACTTACGGCAGTCAGCATGATGATCGCTATGACCAAGCCAAGACGGTCGACAAAAAATGCAAACCCCAACACAGAGCCGAGGACTGAGAGTAAAGGACGCAGTGCCAGTCCTCCGAAGGGATCGCTGCTTTCCCGTAGCAGGCCTCGGATCGAGATAAGAATGCCGAGCAGGGTGAGAATTCCACCAAGAACCGTGGGAAAATAGCCCGGTCCCATACGGGCTCCGGTCCCCATTGGATAGCTGGGTGAGAGGGCCGTGGCAAGGCCGCCAAATGATATGAAAAGGAGTCCCGCGTAAAAATCCTTACTGCCCCGAATCTTTATTTTCATTCTCGCCTCACTCATTTTGCGATTTATTCGGAATTTAATTTGGTAACATCTCTGTGGTGAAAAATTCTGGAGCAGTTCTTGATGAAGTGGTATTCAAAGCACCACTAACCTACTACTCCATTTTTGAATTGTCAAGTATATCTAAGTGGAAAATGGCCGATTTTACATTTTCTTTTCAAAGATTCTTCTTGACATCGTTTTTCAATTGGGACAAAATTTTTTAGGTTACAGGAGAGACCCCTGCCCTTCGACTTTCGCTCAGGGAGGGGCGCCGAAGGGGCAAATCCCAAAAAGATTGGGACGAAACTCTCAGGCAAAAGGACTGTAACTCAGTCAAATCCTGGAAAGATCTGAACCTTCGAGTTTTGCTTAGGGGAACCCTGAGCTTTGGTCGAAGGGTTGGACACCGAAGGGGACAAATCCCGAGCCTGTGGAGGGATAATCTCTCAGGTCAAAAGACAGGAGGAAGGACGAAAAGCCTTGGAATGTCCTTCCTCCTTTTATTTTTGGGGAGAAATTCTACTCACCCTTGCCTACCGGCAGGCGGCTTCCCCTCTCCCAGAGGGGAGGGGTGAGGGATGGAAAATTGTGGAAGGGATGGGATGCCATGAAGAAGAAAAAACTTCCCGGCAAGATTCATCCGTCAAAGAGGTCACGAGAAATTGGTTTACAAATCACGGGTAACATTTGTTTGATCGACTTAGAAGAACTTAAAGAGCACGAAGAGATCAGACCCGATTACTTGGAAGAATTGAGAAAGGAGATTCTTTCAGATGGCATTCTTAGAATGCCTATTGCGATAGACAAAAATAGCTACATTATATTAGATGGGCATCACCGGTTGCAGGCTTTAAAAAGGATAGGATGTAGAAAAATTCCGTGCGTCCTTGTGGATTATCAGTCCCATGAAATAAAAGTCATTCCATGGAGAGAGGGTGAGCAGATCACAAAGGAGATTGTCATTGAAGCAGCTGTATCTGGCCGAAAGATGGCCTCTAAAACATCTAAGCACATGATCCTTTTAAATGGCGAATTGAAGCATATCTCTGCCATAGAAATGCTTATCAATATTCCTTTAGAGAAATTGAGATAAATTCATTGCAGATTGAAAAAATCTAAGATCTCAAATATGAAATCTGAAATTAATTGGGGGTGAATGATGGAATTCCCAGAGGATCTGCTTTACACAGAGAGCCATGAATGGGTGAAAGTCGGAGGCTCGACTCGACGAGACGAAGGAAGTCAGGTGTCGATTGGACTGACGGACTATGCCCAGAGTCAATTGAAGGATATTGTCTATGTGGAACTTCCAGAAGTTGGATCAGAGTTTAAGAAAGGGGAGAGCATCGGCGTGGTTGAGTCCGTAAAGACGGTTGCCGATGTGTTTTCACCCATCACTGGAAAAGTGGTCGAGAGGAATCTTACACTTAAAGAACATCCTGAGTTCATCAATGTGGATCCTTATGGAAAGGGATGGATTGTGAAGATGGAGACTCTGGAGAGAGAGGAGTTGAAAGGCCTTCTATCCTCGAAAGCCTATCAGGGAACCCTCCCCGAGGAATCGTCATGAAAAACTTCATCCGTTACATCCCCCATACGGAAGAAGATTGCCGGGCGATGCTCGAGACCATTGGTGCTAAGACGGTCGAGGATCTCTTCGAGATCATTCCCAAAGAGTACAAACTTTCTAAGCCTTTAAGCCTCCCAAACCCTCTTTCTGAACCTGACCTCCTTCGCCATCTCCAAGGGCTTCAATCGCCGATTTACAGCAGTTTCCTTGGTGCAGGGGCTTATCATCACTTCATTCCTGCGGTTGTCTCTGCCATGACTTCACGCTCTGAGTTCTACACCGCCTATACGCCTTATCAGCCTGAGATCAGCCAGGGAACTCTCCAGGCGATCTTTGAATACCAGACATTGATGGGCCAATTGACCGGCATGGAGGTTTCGAACGCCTCCATGTATGACGGAGCCTCAAGTTTAGCAGAGGCTGTTTTGATGGCCCGCAGAATAACAAAACGGAAGAAGATTCTCCTGTCGGGGGCCGTCCATCCTGAATATCGGAGGGTCGTGCAAACCTACACCGATCCTGATCAGGAGGAGATCGTTTCGGTTCCTTATAAGGAAGGCGAAGGAAGAACAGATGAGAAGGTGCTGTTCGATCTCCTCGATGGAGGGGTTGCTGCGGTGGTGGTTCAGAGCCCTAACTTTTTCGGCGCCGTTGAAGATTTTCAACCCATTGCCGAAAAGGTTCATAAGGCCGGTGGATTGATGATCGTCAGTTTTAGCGAGGCAATTGCCTTTGGAATTCTGAAACCACCTGGAGCAATGGGAGCAGATATCGTTGCAGGCGAAGGCCAGAGTCTGGGCATTCCCCTTTCTTTCGGAGGTCCCTATTTGGGGATCTTTACGACACGGGAGAGGTTTGTCCGGATGATGCCTGGCCGGCTGGTTGGTGAGACAGTCGATCTGGATGGAAAAAGAGGTTTCGTCCTCACTCTGGCTGCACGAGAGCAGCACATTCGGAGGGAGCGAGCCACCTCTAATATCTGTACCAATGAAGGGCTTTGTGCACTGATGGCCACTATCTTCCTCTCGTGTCTTGGAAAAGCGGGGTTGAGAGAGCTTTCGGCGATGAATTTGAGTAGGGCAGAGTACGCCAAGAAGATCGTTTGCCGGATCCCTGGTTGCAACCTGGCCTTCTCCTCTCCGATGTTCAATGAGTTTGTCCTGAGGATTAAAGGGGAGCCTGAAAAGGTATTAGAGAAGTTAAAGGAGAGAAGGATCATCGGTGGGCTTCCTTTGAAGAAGTTTTACCCTGAACTGGATCACCATATCCTTGTTACAGTGACAGAGATGAATACGAGAGAAGAGATCGATCGCTGGGCCAATGAATTGTCAAAAGCACTGAAGTCGAATAGTCTTATCGTCACTTAGTCTCATAGTCATTATACGTGACGACATAAGTTCTATGTGGTTTGTCATTCCGGGCTTGACCCGGAGTCCAGTGTTTTCCTGGATTCCTGCTTTCGCAGGAATGACAAAATATAAGGACAGTATCGTGAACGAGAAAAAAGATACCGGACTCATTCAAGACGAGCTTTTGATCTTTGAGCAGGGGAGCAGGGGAAGGAGAGGATATTCCCTGCCCCGGTGGGATGTTGAAGAGGTTGAGGCCGTAAACGCCATTCCTTCCCATCTTTTGCGAAAGGAGTTAGAAGGGTTTCCTGAGCTCAGTGAGGTCGATGTAGTTCGCCACTTCACCCGACTCTCTCAGTGGAACTATGGTGTCGATAGCGGATTCTATCCTTTGGGCTCTTGCACGATGAAGTACAATCCAAAGGTGAATGAGGAAGTGCCGAGGATGAGCGGATTTGCTAAGATCCATCCCTATCAACCTGTAGATCTCTCTCAAGGAATTCTGAAGCTCATGTACGAGCTGGAGAGTTTTCTTGCTGAGATCACGGGGATGGATCGTGTGAGTTTGCAACCGGCAGCAGGGGCTCACGGTGAGCTGACGGGGATGATGATGATCAGGGCATGCCTTCAGGCCCGCGGAGAAAGACGCAGAAAGGTATTGGTCCCGGACACTGCTCATGGAACGAACTGTTCCACTTCTTCTATTGCCTCCTACCAGATGGTGGAGATCAAGTCAAATGAGAGAGGGGTCATTAGTCCAGAAAAGGTAACTGCGGAGATGAATGAAGAGGTGGCAGCGATCATGGTGACCAATCCCAATACGTTAGGCCTCTTTGAAGAGCATCTGGCAGAAATTGCTGAGATCGTCCATCGGAAGGGTGGGTTTGTCTATTGCGACGGAGCCAACCTAAACGCTTTAATGGGTATTGTGAAACTGGGCGATTTAGGCGTTGACGTGGTCCACATCAATCTCCACAAGACTTTTTCGACTCCTCACGGTGGAGGTGGTCCTGGTGCTGGTCCGGTGGCTGTTAAGAAAGAGCTTGCTCCTTATCTTCCTGTCCCTGTAATTGAGAAGGTTGGAGATACTTACAGACTCAACGAAGATCGGCCTCGCAGCATTGGGAAGATGAAGGCCTTCTATGGAAACTCTGGCGTCCTCCTCAAGGCTTACGCCTACATCCTTTCCATGGGACCGGATGGACTTAAGAGAGCGAGCGAGATGGCGGTCCTCAATGCGAATTATATGATGGAAAGGTTGAAAGACCATTATCATCTTCCTTACGATCGTCCTTGCATGCATGAGTGTGTCTTCACGGATCGATTTCAGGAGAAGTATCACGTCAGCACCCTCGACATTGCAAAAAGGTTGATCGATTACGGTTTCCATCCACCGACAATCTACTTCCCCTTAGTGGTCAAGGCCGCACTGATGATGGAGCCCACTGAGACAGAGAGCAAGGAAGAACTCGATCGATTCATTGAAACGATGATTGAGATTGCAAAAGAGGCCCGGGAAAATCCAGAGCTTCTTCGGCAAGCGCCCCAGAAAGTGAAGTTGAGGAGACTAGATGAGGTCTTGGCTGCAAGAAAACCAAAATTAAAATGGAGCGGAGATAAATGAAAATGTCAAATGTCAAAGCTCCTGCCTACCGCAGGCAAAGTTCAAATAAAGTCCGAAATGTAACTCAACCCTTCAGGGTTGATTAAAATCAAGGCTAAAACCTTGAGTTACGGCATTTGACATTCATTTGACATTTGGGCTTTGGCATTTGGGTTTCTGAGTCTTAGGTATGGATCCAAATGGATATATTTTAGATCTCGGTCTGATGGATTACGGGGAGGCTTGGGATCTTCAGCATCGTCTCTGGTTGGGACGGGTGGAACGCAAATTACCGGACCTTCTTCTTCTCTTAGAACATTCCCATGTGATCACCTTGGGAAGGCGCGGAAACCGATCGCATCTAATCGTTTCTCCAGAAATCCTTGAGGCCATGAAGATTCCGATCTTCCACGTCGAGAGAGGAGGCGATATCACCTACCACGGGCCCGGGCAGATGGTGGTCTACCCCATCCTCGATCTCAAAGATTATGGATACCGTCTTATTCGATATGTGGATCAACTGGAGAGGGTTATTCTCCGTGTTCTAAAAGATTTCGGAATCGAGGGAAGAAGAGACACTTCCAATCGGGGAATCTGGGTGGGTGGGGATAAGATTGCGTCCATCGGTGTTGCGATCAAGCGATGGGTTTCGTTTCACGGGTTTTCATTAAATTACGAAACGGACCTGAAATACTTCGACCTGATTAACCCCTGCGGTCTTTTAGGACAGAAGATGACCACCATGTCAAAGATCCTCGGCACCAAGATTTCCCGAGAAAGTTTGGCGGAGAGGATCATTTTTCACTTCGAAGAGGTTTTTAAAAAAGAGTGGGAGAGGAAGATTCTTTCAGAAGTTCTTATTTCTGAATAAGCACCAAATTCCAAGCACCAAATAACAAATAAATTAGTCATGGCCAACTGGCCACCCACGAACTATGAAAATTTAATCCCCCCTTCCCCCCTTTAGAAAAGGGGGGTTGGGGGGATTTGAAATCTATTTTCTACGTAATTCCAATGATCAATGTTCGAAATCTCAAACAACACGTTTTGGTCATTTGGATATTGGAATTTGGAGCTTTTTTGGGATTTGGAAATTGGGATTTGGGACCCATTACTGATGGTTCAGGAATTACAAAGCCTATTTGGTGCTTCGGTAGAGGGGAGGTTAGGAAATTACATGGGTCAAAAAAGAGTAGTTGTCATCGGAGGAGGGCCAGGTGGCTATGTGGCGGCCATTCGAGCTTCTCAATTGGGAGCGAAGGTTATCCTGATCGAAAGGGATAAGATCGGAGGGACCTGCCTCAATCGTGGGTGCATTCCTACGAAGTCGCTCCTCTCAGATGTTAAACTCCTTACGATCCTCAGACGTTCCCCGGTCTTTCAGTCCCTCATCCAAAAAGGATTCAATCCTCTCGAATCCATCATGGATCGGAAGGAGAAGGTGGTTCAGGAGTTGGTGAAGGGGATCGAGATGGTCCTGGAGTCTTATCGGGTGACTATCAAGTCCGGCCATGCCGATGTTTTAGGATCGAATCAGGTGGTTCTCTTGAGCGGAGAAAAAGAGAAGGAGATTATTGAAGCTGATGCGATTATCCTTGCCCCTGGTTCAAAAACGAAGAACCTCCCTGGTATCTCTCCTGATGGCGAGAAGATCATCACCAGTGACGAGGCACTGAGGATAAGGGAGATACCGAAGGAAATCGTCATTGTTGGTGGAGGGTATATCGGCGTTGAGTTTGCTACGATATTTAATGCATTGGGTTCGGAGGTGACGCTGATTGAGATTCTGGAAAACATTCTTCCTGGTCTTGAAGGAGAACTGGTCCGTAATCTTAGAAGGTTCTTGGAAAGGGATGGAATAAATGTTTTCACAAACTCCAAGGTTGAAGATATCCATCGAATGGAGAAAGGATTAAGAGTCACAGTAAGGACACAACAGGGAGTTGAAGAGGTATCCGCCGAGAAATTACTTCTATCCGTAGGCAGAATTCCCAATTTGGAACTGAATTTTTCAAAGGCAGGTATTGAGACTTCATCCGCAGGGATTCGAGTCAGCGACCGCATGGAGACGACAACACCCCATATCTATGCCGTAGGTGATGCAGTTGGAGGAATTCTCCTTGCCTATGTGGCATCGGAGCAAGGAGTCGTGGCTGCAGAGAATCTTATGGGAATGAATCGGAAGATGGAGGACACTCCTATTCCCGTCTGCATCTTCACCTATCCGGAGATCGCCTCTGTCGGTCTAACTGAGAAAGAGGCAAAAGCTAAGGGAGAGATCAAGATTGGTCGTTTTCCTCTTCGTTCCAATCCGGCTGCATTGATCTCAGGAGAGCCTGATGGTCTCATCAAGGTTGTTGCAAGCAAGGAGGATGATAAGATCTTAGGAGTTCACATCATCGGCCATGATGCCAGCAATCTAATCTCAATTGCTTCTTCTCTCGTGAGACAAGGGGTTAAAACAAAAGAGTTTTCCAGATTCATTCAGGCCCATCCAACAACTCCAGAGGCTTTAAAAGAGGCCTTTCTCAATGTCAACGGATTGGCCGTCCATCTTCCAAAACCTCTACGTAAGTGAGGCAAAGGGCATATAATCCCCCCTCTCCCCCCCTTTAGTAAAGGGGGGTTGGGGGGATTTGGAGACAAAAATCTTGATGAAGCCTCCATGGTTAAAGAAACGGATCCCGCCATTTCAGGATCTCGCCAAAGTAAAGTCGATCCTGGATGAGACAAACCTCCATACCGTCTGCGAAGAGGCCCGATGCCCAAATCTCGGAGAGTGTTTTTCAAAAGGGACAGCAACTTTCCTCATTCTCGGAAGAATCTGTACGCGAAATTGTAACTTCTGTGCCGTTGAACATGGTAGACCCCTCCCGCCCGATGAAGGAGAGCCAAAACATGTTGCTCAGGCTGTTAAAAAGATGGGTCTTCAGTATGTGGTGATCACTTCGGTGACAAGGGATGATCTGCCGGATGGCGGAGCATCCCAATTCGCCAAAACGATTCGAGCCATTCGAAGTTTGGATCAGACCATAAAAGTTGAAGTATTGATCCCGGATTTTAGAGGGGACCCCTTCTCGCTGATAAAAGTTTTAGAAGAATCTCCAGATGTTCTGAATCACAACATCGAAACCGTTCCTCGACTTTACCCCCGAGTCCGGCCGCAAGCGGACTACGAAAGATCACTTAATTTGCTTAAAAGATCTAAAGAGAATTATCGCTATATTTTTGCCAAATCAGGGTTTATGCTTGGACTCGGAGAAACAGGGGAGGAGGTCATCGAATTACTCAAGGGCTTGAGAAGAGTCAAATGTGATTTCTTAACCATCGGCCAATATCTTCAACCGAGGGTTGATCGTCTCCCTGTAGTCCGATACGTTCCTCCTGAGGAGTTTGAGGAGTATAAGAAGATAGGGGAAGAGATGGGCTTCAAATCAGTGGCCTCTGGTCCATTTATTCGAAGCTCCTTTCACGCCGCCCAGATGTTTGATGGGATTCGATGCAGTGGCACTCACACCTTTGCAGGAAGGCATGTATCAACTGAGGTTTAACAAAATTTAAGAACTTTGGGGGTAACGATGAATCTGATTGAGGAGATAAAAGAAACACTTAGTCTGGAGATCAGGCCGAACTCGCAAGGCTCGGAGTATCTCGAAGCTGTCGTTGATAGAATGGAACTTGAATCGCTGCAAACAATATTAATAAAACATCTGGGGCCGGCGGCTAAAAAACCTGGGGAAAATGCAAAGTTTCCGGAAGAAATCCAGAAGGTAGTTGATGAGTTGGGCGGCCTTCGAACTGAACAATCTTTTTTCTATAGGAAGGATGCGACCAAAGTCGTCTATGCCGCTCTTTGGCCCTGGCAGTCCGATCCTCACAAGATAACCCTCAAGTTGGGCATTGGTAAGATCGGGGGGCAATCATAGAAGGAATGTACCCCTCCTGAAGAAATCAGTATGGTTGGGAGCGTGGAAAGATCGAGTGTGAACCCAGGCACGAATGAAGAAAACCGCGATTCATCGCCCTTTGACTCTTATAACAACGAGATCTCGAAAGTTACCTACCTACCTCATAAAATTTCTTGATAGAAAAATGATATTGGTATATGCTAATAGTAATACCATATCAGGAGGTGCATATTTATGTCTAAGAATCTTTCCCTTAAGCTTCAAGACGCAATCTTTGAAGAAACTGAGAAGGTTTTGAAAAAGGTAAAACTTCCTCGAAATGCTTACATCAATGAGGCCATCCATTTTTATAACAAACTTATTGCTCGTAGACTCCTCAAAAACAAATTGATCAGGGAATCGATTATCGTGGCAGCTGATTCTATGAATGTCATAGAAGAATTTGAGAAGTTTGAAGAGGGTGTACCCGGGGGAGACGATGGAAATTAAAAAGTGGAATGTGTATCTTGCCGATTTAAGTCCAAGGTTCGGGACAGAGCCGGGGAAAACAAGACCAGTTGTAGTGGTTCAAACTGATCTCCTCAATAATCACCATCCCTCCACGATTGTGTGTCCTTTAACAACCCAAATCCATCCCGAATCCAATATCCTCCGGGTGCACCTTCGAAAGGGGGAAGCAGGCCTCGTAGAAAAATCAGATATCATGGTGGATCAACTTCGGGCTATTGACAACCGCCGCTTTATTAGAAGATTAGGAATGATTGGGAGGTCAAGTCAAAAAAAATTGACTGAAAATATGCAAATTATTCTCAATTGATTTAAGTAGGAAGAATTTTTGGGAGTGACAGATCATGAAGAGAGGCAAAGTCTATCTCATTCGAGTCTTTGTCATAATTATTATTTTTATGCGGATGATCATCTCATGCACCCTTAAAGAGATCCCACCTGTCCAAGTTCCAACGGTTACCCAACCTCCTCCCAAGCCAGCAAAGATCGGCTTGGTGCTGGGCGCTGGGTCATCAAAGGGATTTGCCCATATCGGCGTGCTCAAGATCTTGGAGGCTAACAAGATTCCAATTCATATGATTGTAGGGACGAGTGTAGGAAGCGTGGTCGGAAGCCTTTATGCTTACGGGCTTGATGCTTTCCAACTTCAAAAGATGTCTTTTTCGATAGAAAAAGGAGATATTGTTGATCTCACCATTCCAGACAATGGGTTCATCAAGGGAGAGAAACTTGAGGAATTCGTGAACAAAACATTGAAGTACTCTCCGATGGAGAGATTGAGAATTCCTTTCTATGCCGTCGCAACGGATATTCAAAATGGCCAGGAGATCGTTTTTGGTAGAGGGAATACAGGGACAGCGGTGAGGGCGAGCTGTTCCATACCGGGCGTATTCCGCCCTGTAAAAATCGGTGACAAGATGTATGTCGATGGAGGCGTGGTCAGTCCAGTGGCAGTGGATGCTGCAAAAAGATTTGGGGCAGATGTTGTTATTGCTGTGGATATCTCAGCAGGGATTGAACAGACCCCGCCTGGAAATACAATTGAAACCATTCTCCATTCGATTAATATCATGTATTCAAAACTCGCATCTGTACAGCTTTCTCGGGCCGATGCGGTGATCAGGCCGAACGTCGGTCACATCGGCTCGGCTGATTTTTCAAAGAGGCACGAGGCGATCCTCGAAGGAGAAAAGGCAGCCTTAGAGGCTTTGCCCAAAATCATGGAGATTGTGACTCAGCTTCGAATCGACGGGAGATTGGAGTGAAGATCTCCCTCAAAAGCCCTTTGGAGGTATATCTTCACCAGGAGAATGGGTTAGCCATCAAATGCAGGGGCGGCTATCAGCCATCCCTGCCTGACGGCAGGCAGGCGCTGGAGTTATTAGGCGCTGCTGATTTTCGCCTGAAACTCAATAATCAAGTCTGCCCCCCGGTCGGAAAGGATTATGGAAGGAGTTATCAATCTTTTATTATTTTTAATTTCGGTAATTTCTATCTCTATGAGTGCCATCATGATGCCGGGCCCTGTATTCGCGGTAACAATGGCTAAGGGGCGCAAGGACAAAAATGCTGGTGTCCTTATTGCTTTAGGGCATGGCATCATAGAAGCTCCTCTGATATTCCTCATCTATCTTGGATTTGCCAAGTTTTTCACTTCCGACACTATTAAAATGGTTATTGGATTGGTAGGAGGAGTCATGCTTATTTTTATGGGCATCCAGATGTTTAAAGGGAGAAAGAGTATGGCAGCGGAAGGTAGAGATTTACCATACAGTTCTCTCACAGCTGGAATAATAACCACAAGTTCAAATCCATATTTTTTCGTGTGGTGGTCCACGATAGGAGCAACTCTGATTTTAATGGCTAATGCCTTTGGATTTATAGGTTTTCTCTTATTTGCTATCGTTCATTGGTTTTGTGATTTTATCTGGAGCCTATTTGTGTCCTTAGCAACATTTAAATCAAAACATTTATGGAATAATAAGATCCACGAAATAGTGTTCAGTGTCTGTTCTGCAATTCTAATTATCTTCGGCCTAAGGTTTATCATCTCTGTTTTTTGAATCTGTATTACTTTTGGACAGTTATGATATGGCCCTGTTCTCTTATCGACTTGCAATGTCTTAAGGTGAGCCCACTCAATTCCGTCGCTGGGCTGAAGGAAGTGGATCATGATCAGGAAGTGCACAGGTTCTGACTTTGAGATGATTCTCGAGATCATCAACGAGGCAGCGCAAGCATACAAAGAGGTGATACCGGTAGATTGCTGGCACGAACCGTACATGTCCAGAGAAGAACTAAAGCATGAGATTGAGGATCAGGTTTGTTTCTGGGGATTTGAGGAAGAAGACGCCTTGATTGGTGTAATGGGGATTCAGGACAAAAGGGATGTGACTCTCATTCGTCATGCGTACGTGAGATCAAACAAAAGGAAGCAGGGAATTGGGACCCGTTTGCTGTGCTTCCTTGAGTCCACAACAGAGAAACCGATACTGATCGGAACATGGGCCGACGCAACTTGGGCTATAGCGTTCTATAAGAAGAACGGCTATCGACTTCTTCCCGAAGAAGAGAAGAACCGATTACTCAGTAAGTACTGGACGATCCCGAAGCGACAGGTAGTAACGTCTGTAGTCCTGGCAAACAAGAGATGGACGAACCCAACAAGCAACTATAGTGAACGGGAATGAAGAGAGTCATTGCATCTCTTCCCGATGAAGGTGGGTGACCCTTGAGCTATGACCAAAAAGGGCAGCATAAATTCTTCTATGGTTATATAGTGGTCATTTCTGGCTTTCTTATCTTGGTGTCAATGTATGGCACGCTGTATTCCTTTGGCGTCTTTTTTAAACCAGTGTTAACTGAGTTCGGGTGGACAAGAGCTATAGCCTCGGGAGCCTACTCACTATGTTTCATACTCAGTGGGGCTGTTGCTATGGTCGCTGGAAGGTTAAATGATAGGTTTGGTCCAAGGGTAGTCATGTCATGCTCTGGCTCACTTTTAGGTTTAGGCTATTTTCTGATGTCAAAGATAAGCGCTATCTGGGATCTATATCTGTTCTATGGGCTGATAGTGGGTGTGGGCATGGGTGGTGGTATTGCCCCATCACTTTCTACAGTGGCCAGGTGGTTTGTCAAGAGAAGAGGGCTAATGACCGGCATGACAATTGCTGGCACAGGCGTCGGGACTCTGGTTATGCCTCTGATAGCTTACTGGCTCGTTTCTATATATAGTTGGCGCACTTCCTTTACCATCATAGGTATTGGTATCTTCATATTAATTGTGGGGTTAGCCCAACTCTTGATACGGGATCCAGGGAGAAAGGGCTTATCGCCATATGGTGCGGAGACGGCAGTGGCAGACAGGCCGAATTTGGACGTGGCAGGTCTTTCTCTTCGAGAGGCAGTTCGTACAGTGCAATTGTGGATACTTTTTCTCATCTATGTCTGTGCCGGTTTCTTTATACAAATCGTTATAGTCCATATTGTCGTCCATGCTACTGGGCTGGGAATCTCACCAATGAGTGCCGCCTCTGTGCTATCTATTGTCGGTCTTAGCAGTCTTGTTGGTAGGGTTATGGGAGGTGGCGTTTCTGACAGGTTTGGGAACAAACCAACGATTACAGCTGCTCTTATTTTAATGGGGGCGGGATTCATTTGGCTTTTGGTGGCTAAGGAGTTGTGGATGCTCTATATATTTGCCATTGTTTTCGGAATAGCCTATGGTGAGATACTATGTATGATGTCGCTGTGGCCAGCCGAGTTGTTCGGGCTCAGAAGTCAGGGCGTGATTTTAGGGATAACGATATTTGGGAGCACAATCGGGGGTGGTATAGGGCCGGTTGTGGCGGGGAGGATATTTGATTTAACTGGTAGCTATCAGAGAGCCTTCATGGTCTGCATTGCAGTCGCTATTGCTGGCTTGATAATGGCTATATCCATAAGACCGATTTACCGTCCGGCAAGGCTGGAGTAGCTGGAAAAGAGAAAAGTGGTTGGGGAAGTGGGCGAGTTTCGGCTGTTGCGTTAGCTTCCATCCTCCCTTTCCATTAGTAATCTTCAAACTGCTTCATTGGATAGATTTGAGGATTAGGTGTAACCTATGATCGGGACTTGATTTGAAACTCCTGGGACAGCGATATGCCCCTTGAGATCTATCACGGAACAAGAGAGGCTTACATGAGAATTGATTACCTTTTCAATCTTAGGTAGAATGTGTTAGAAGGTTAGTTATTTATCTGAACATATTAGGAAAGAATCGAAGGAGTTGAAGAATGGCGAAGGATTTAAAGAGGACACCGCTCAATTCATGGCATAAAAAGCATGGTGCTCAGATGGTAGAGTTTGCTGGCTGGGAGATGCCTGTTGCTTATCAGCCGGGCATCCTTGAAGAACATTTGAGCACAAGGAAATATGGGGGGCTTTTCGATATCTCCCACATGGGACGTTTTTTGATTCGGGGAGTGGATGCCATTCCTTTTATGCAATATGTGTTAACGAACAGTGTGATGGCCCTCGATCCTGGTGTGGCCCACTATACTCTGATTCAAAATGAGAGAGGAGGTGCGATTGACGATGCCTACCTCTACCGGCTGGAAGAAGATCGTCTATCTCTGGAGGCAAATTACCTCCTCGTTGTGAATGCAGCGAATACAGAGAAAGACTGGGATTGGTTCCTGGATCAAAAGAAACGATTCAAGGGACTTGTCATCGAGGATAAGACCGACGAAATTGGAATGATTGCGCTTCAAGGTCCTCATGCCAAGAGGGTTTTGGAAAAGATCCTTTTAGAAGATTACTCAAAACTTCCTGATCCATGGAGAAATCGCTTAAGGGTTTGTGAATTGGAAGGGGAACACGTCTATATCACCATTTCAAGGACAGGTTATACAGGAGAACCTATCTGCTTCGAATTATTTTTGCCGACTGATAAGATGGTACTGATATGGGAAAAGATCCTTGAAACCGGAGAAGAAGAAGGGATTGTTCCGGTCGGTTTAGGGGCAAGAGATACTCTCAGACTGGAGGCAGGACTTTCCCTTTACGGTCACGAATTGGGACTTGATGCAGAGGGAAAAGAGATTCCCATCTATGCGGTTCCTTCGGCAGCAAGATTGGCCATGAGTTTTTCTCCTTTAAAAGGGGAATTCATTGGAAGGGACATTTTGAGAAGACAATTTGAAGAAGTCACCGCAAGAGAGAGTGGAAAGCCGTTGCCTCTCAAAGAGAGACAATTGGTTCCTAAGAGGATTCTTCCCATCACCATCACCGGTCAGGGGATCGCCAGGCAGGGTTATGAGGTTTTGGTTAACGGAAGACTCGTTGGCCACGTCACCAGTGGGACGATGATTCCTTATTGGGTCTTTTCGGATCGGGGAATCCTTTCCGAGCCCACAGATGAAAAGAGGATGAGATCCATTGCGCTGGCATATATCGATGCGGATTTGAAAGAAGGGCAAAGAATAGAGATCGTGCAGCGAGGGAAGAGGTTTGAAGGGGTAATTGTTGAAAGGCACCTATCGGCTGAAGCTCCCCCCTATGCCCGGCCAATCCTCATTGAAGAACCCAAGAAAAAACAGGTGCCGACAGGGAGCTTAAAGGACTTAACGGAAAGATTTGTCAGCCGTGTGGTTGAGAATACCCATTGGAGACAGAGAGAGACCATCAATCTTATTCCCTCAGAAACGACCCCCTCCCTTCTCGTCAGGCTTCTTACCATTTCTGATCCCTCTGGCCGATACGCTGAACACCGCCTGATGAAGGCATTTAAGGAGGCCGATGTTTTCTATTATCAAGGAACGAAGTTAATTGGAGAAGCGGAGGTCCTGATAGCAGATGAGCTTCGGCGCTTCATAGGGTGTGCAGAAGTTGAGCCGAGGGTCATCAGCGGTCAAATGGCCAATGCTGCTGTCTTTAGCGGGATCGTGGATTACCTGAATCGCCTGGATCGCAGAAGTGAACCGCGAAGAATCAGAAAGGTATTGAACCATCATCTCGGAAGAGGCGGCCACCTCAGCGCCCAACCCATGGGCGCCTTAAAAGACTTTGTCGCCAATGATCCGCAGACCGAGAGGCCAGCCGCTATTCCTTTTCCGGTGCTGAAAGAGGATCCTTACCAGATCGATCTCTTAAAAGCGAAAGAATTCATAGAAGAACAGACACCTGAATTGATCGTTCTGGGCAAAAGCATGGTGATCTATAAGGAGCCTTTGAAAGAGATTGCTGAAATGATTGCTCCCATGAATCCGAAACCGATCGTGCTTTATGATATGGCCCACGTCCTGGGACTGATCGGGCCCTATTTTCAAGAGCCCTTCAAAGAAGGAGCGGACATCGTCACGGGTTCGACTCATAAGACATTTTTTGGACCCCAGAGAGGAGTGATCGGTAGCAACATGTCAGAAGGAACAGAATACGAGGAACTCTGGGAAGCAATTGTCCGCAGGGTTTTCCCGGGAAGCGTCAGCAATCATCATTTAGGAACATTGGTAGGCCTTCTGCTCGCTGCCTACGAGATGAATGTTTTTAAATCAGAGTATCAGAAAGCGGTGATCACCAATGCGAAAGCCTTTGCCCGCTCTCTTAAAGAGCATGGATTAATGGTGGAGGGAAATCCAAAGATTGGATATACAGAGACCCATCAGGTGATCGTCAGGGTCGGCTATGGGAAAGGGCCATTAATCGCTGAAAAACTGGAAGAGAACAACATCATCTGCAACTATCAGGGCGCACCCGATGACGAAGCCTTCACCACTGCAAGTTGTCTGAGGATGGGCGTTCAGGAGATGACTCGTTTCGGGATGGAGGAGGATGATTTTGCCCAGCTGGCTGAGTATATGAGAGAGATCATTTTGAAAGACCGGCCCGTTGCCAAAGAAGTCTCTCAGTTCAGAAAGAAATTTAGAGAGATGAAGTACTGTTTGCCTGAAGCAGAGGCAGCTTTATTGGTTGATCGCCTTATTGAAAGCATTCGGTGATAATTCAGAGAACCGTGC
>Ga0129298_10000196_pt1 | contig 21970 bp, 21 predicted proteins | sample I19B2metaG_FD_94707 | JGI IMG/M metagenome (GOLD analysis project Ga0129298, IMG submission 94707) | Lake sediment bacterial and archeal communities from Gulf of Boni, Indonesia to study Microbial Dark Matter (Phase II) - ​I19B2 metaG | ecosystem: Environmental > Aquatic > Freshwater > Lake >... | reverse complement strand
GTCGAACGATTTCGTTGACTGGAGATTCTTGCAGTGGCTTCAGCTTCTTTGCAGCCAAGTCCCTGACCTTCCTCACAAAGCTTGATAGGCTTAGTCTCTTGAAGACATCTGGGTTGAGGCCCAACTCGGTACATATGGCTTGTTTGATGAACTTCTCTATGACTTGTGCTCCTTCACCAAACATGTCGCGTAGGGCTTCGATGAAGCGTTCAGGTTTCTTTGGGATCTCTGGTCTACTCAATGAGTATCTTCTATCAAGGTTGTAGAGTGTTACTTGAGCGAAGTCTTCCCCCATAAGGTAGAGCCCATGTTCCATGGCTGCGGAGAGTATGTTCTCAAGATTCTCGGTTTGAGAGTTCCGTGAACCGTTGGACGGTGGCTCATACTTGCTGACGGCAATCGTGGAGTAGATGGAACGAGGACGGAACGAAACCTCCATAAGCACTCACTCCAACCTGCAACATCCTAGCCAGCCATTATGTCGGTTGGCGATATAATAATGTTCCGCCTTTGGTACATGCATGTTTCATGCTTCTGAAGGCCTCCATGACCATGTACGTACTCATCTAGGTGATTCGCCCTGCAAGCGAATGAGATCGGTGCGCTTGAAATCTCCTGTCTTCATTTGGGGCAGGGCATCACATAGGTTGTTTAGGAAGTCCGATCTTACTATGACAATCCTAGCGTGACGGAAAAAGAACTGGCCATCTTTCCAGCTGAAAATGTCAAGGTCGCTGCAGAAATCGATGAGATCTTCAAAGAACTTCTGCACGGTCTTCCCCGAGTTATTGATGATTTCTCTGTTTTGGGGCGATAGGAAGACGGTTGACTTTGTTCTACGCCTGCTCAGTTGAGCCATTGCTTTCGCTTCCCCTGGCCGCGATGAACAGGCCTGCATATTCTAGCTTTAATGCATTGCGATATGAGCACGAGTCAAACCTGGAGTTGACTCTTCCATATTATCTGCTGTGGCCTAGGTAAGTTCACAGGCGTAGCGCGCGTCTTGTCAAGGATTTGCTGTCGACTTCTTGAGCGTAAGTCTATACTTTCTGAAGGTTCCAGTTATCCCGACGCTCAATGTGAACAGAGATAGGGCTGCGACTATTGGGTCGAGCCTTATCCCCCAAGGGGTGTAGTTGAGAATTAGGCCGATCAGCGGTGTAATGGCTAGGCTCAAGCCGACTGTCAAGGCGAACCGCTCTATGTTGTCCAGCTCCTTTCCTTCCGGGAAGAGTGCTTGAATGGTGGCGTATCCTGGAAGAAAGAGAACGAAGACGGAGCCCACAATCCATCTCACTATGACGACTGGGTATCTGCTTGGGAGAACGTAGATGGCGAGGAATGTTGCTACGGTAGCCAACACAACCAGGTAGAACCAAGCATTCTCATCGTGGACCCCGAGATAGGCTGAGTATGAATCGACTTTTGGCGGGGGCATCTCAAGTTCAAGCGCTCCGCTCTCCTTCAATTCTGCGACTGTGTGTATGAAATCCTCCTCGGATAGTGTGGGCCTTCTTATCCTTACGATTTCGAAGAGATCTCTCACGGTTCGGGGCTTCTCCGCCCTAACCCTTTGGGTTATGAGTTCCTTCGGAGGGATCTCAACCTTCCCAGCTGTCAATGCTGACGGCTCCTTGGACAAATCACTTATCACCTGTTCTGGTAATATGGTTTAGCTGTCACGTTGACGTGGCGAAGCGGTTTGCATGCCAGGCCAAGTGCGCTTTGCGTCATTTTGCTTGTGATCATGGCAATGATGGGGATCCTAGCTTTTTCGCATGCAACCCCCAGTGTTGAGTTCTCTGCTCCACCCGGAAGTTTTCAGGCGGTCGATAAGGCGAGCTCGGAGTTCGCGAAGGCGATTGCGGCGGTAAGGGAAGCTGAGGCTGCCGGAGCAGATGAGAATCAACTAAGTGCCTTGGTTGAGCGGTTGAACACAGTTGTCTGGATGATTGACAGGGCTGAAAGCCTGTTGCTTCAAGGAGATGTTCAGGGAGCCGCTGCCCAAGCAGAGAGAGGCATCGAGGCCTCTAGGGAAATTGTGTCGCAAGCTGCAAAGTTGCGTGATGAGGCGTCCCTGAGAACCTACTATGGAAAGGTCCTTACGTTCGGTATGGTTCCGGTCGCCTCGCTTCTTGTGACTGTCGGAGCTCACCATGGATGGAAGTGGTGGCGTAGACGTGAGGTTGGCAGGATGATGAGGATGGAGATCAAGGCAGTCAAGGAGCCTCAGGAGGAGGCCTAATGGCGAAGCTGTCAGAAGACATGAAGAGAGCTTTAACGATCTTCATATCAGCAACCATAGTCTTCTCCACGTTGGCATATGTGGCTGTCACGCCAAGACCAAAGGAGCAATTCTTTCAGATCTATGTCCTAGGCGAGACGAAGAAGGCTGAGCGATACTACCCCAACAATAACCCAAACATTGCTGTAGGGCAGGTTGTCAAATGGTATGTCGGCGCAACGAACTTCATGGGTTCCGTCCAATATGTGCTGATCAGGGTCAAGCTCGGCAACTCCACCATCAAGGCGCCTGATGATACCTACCATGCTCCTTCGCCTGGACCGATGCTTTCAGAGTTCAAGAGGATATTGATGAACAATGAGACTTGGGAGTTTCTGTTCACGTGGGTGATAAGGGAGATCAGCGCCAATGGCGAAGGGATTCGTCCCACTGTATTCGAGATAAACGGCGTGCGGATTCAGAACAGTGATGTGAGAGCTTCGAAGGGTCACAACTTCCGTGTCTTCTTTGAGCTCTGGACCCTTGACCCACAGTCTGAGAGTCTGGTGTTCGGTTGGAGAACAGCTGCGGAGCGGAGAGTTGCGTGGTTACAGGTATGGTTCAACGCCACCAGTCCAGCGGCTAGGTAACCATGTCACAGCCCTTTCCTGCGGGCGTGCTCCGAACAAGCTCACATTCTCCACAACCATAGATGCCGTTCAGATGCAGAAATGGGAAATACGCGCTCATTAAGAACATCACTCCCTTCTGTGAAAGCAGTTACTAAGTAGGCTGACAAGAACGCACACCTTTCAGAGATTAGGTCAGTCGCCCTCGGCAACTGACGCGCCCCAGGGCGGTCTTTTCTAACGGTTGAAGTCTTCTTCCCGGAATCATCATGTTATCTGCTCACTCAGGCATTGGATGACAGCTAGGACAAGCCTACTGTCATAGCACGTATCTGCTGTCGGTGTATGTCGTCCTTGGTGGGTTCGTCTACTTTTCCATGCTCCCTGTTTTGCGCACGATCAGGTCACAAGATGTCTAGTTTCTTGGCATTTGGGACCACGCTCCCGATTCGTTGCGCGATGTTGCAGAAGCTTGTCGCGGCTATGAGCGGTCAGGGAGAGTATCTGACGGAGCTGCAGCCCGTCCAAGCTCGATAGTCTATTACCGAGCGAGAGTGATAGATTAGCCTCAGTCAGAATCGATCAAACGACGTTCTGATGCTATCCTCGTTTGCTAATCAACGAGATGGATAAGCTCTCGGGGAGGAGCTGTCGGCCACACTTATCACAGTACTTTGTATCTTCGACAAGTACTCGGCCGCAGTATGCACACACGTCTATGACCGGTGGTGTCAAAGGATGTTCGTAGCAACGGAGTTGGATCCCTTTTGGTTCGGGAATGCTATGTGAAGTTGATGTCTTTATCTCTCGGACCAACCGACTGGCGATTGTGCGCATTTCGGGCTTTGCCAATCCGTGCCACGGCAAGACAGGGAGAATAAGGACTACTGCGATGATGACCGTCTCCCCTATCGCGACGGGGGTGAACATGAGGTCCGAGTAGGCCGCAATAATGAACATAGCTATGTTGTTTAAAGCGTGCATCGCTTTGGGAGTGGCGAGACTCTTGGTCTTCCAAAACGAGAATCCGAAGGCTATCCCCATGCCGTATGAGAAAAGGAGTTCAAGCGGGTTCTGCCAACCGTAATGCATGAGGCTGAACTGGATCGACGCCAACAAGATGGCCGACCATGCGGGAAGCACCTTCTGGTAAGATTCTTGAACTAGTCCGCGAAACAAGAGTTCCTCACCAAACCCTACGAAAACGGTCATGACGATGACGACGTACAGGATAGCCTGTAAGCTGTCCTCAGTCAACCGGATCGGTGAAGGCCTGAGGATCCAATACTCTATCAAGCTTGAGAGAAGGCCAATAGATCCACCTGCAGCAATCTGCTTGTACATCGGGTGGAGGCCGCGCGTCAAACCGACCCTTGCCAAACTAATTCGTTTGACGATAATGAACGCAACCGCAACCGAGATGATCAAAATGTATATGGTTGGCGCCGCGGTGCTAGCGGTTAGGAGTCCCTGAGGGAACGGTGCGAAAGCGAGACGACTGGCAAAGATCAACCCTGTCACTTGAAGGGCGTACCTTTCGTCCTCTCCAAGCCTCAAGATGGAGCCAGCGAAAGACAGGCTCAAAGCACCCGTAAGAGCCAACACAAGGCCTATACCGGGATGCGGACCATTGAGCAAGGCTTCCTCAACAAGCAAAACCGCAGTAGCTGTGGACAAGCATAGGAAGAATCCTACTGAGACCGGGCGCTCCACAGACAATGATGCCAATATGCCGAGGATCGCTGTAACCGATGAGAAGAGTAGATATGACATGAATCCCTCTCTCCCAAGGATCAATGTGAAAGCCGAATACAGGAGTGTCCCCCAAACCATTGCGTAGACCGCGACTGCAAGGAGACGCTCAGAACCGATTGTCAGTGGCCTCACAGATGTATCCTCCCGCATCACTGACATGCATCCTGAAAGACATTGCTTGGATCCAAACAAGATGATACTACTATTAGTCAACAAACTCTTGTTCGTTGCGTAGTGACGAACAAGATCTAGACAGCTGCCAGTATGGTGGCAACCTTGAAGACTACGATAAGTGAGAAGACTAACAGGAGAAATACCACATAGGGCAGCAAACTCGTTCTGAGTTCTGCCAAGAAACGTTGCATTCCTCCGTATCCTGAATCTGTAAGCTCCGAAAATATGAGCAATCCAATCAGGGAGAGACTGAGGCAAAGCTGGACTGAAGCTACAGACGCTAATGCCGAGGGCGAGCTGCCCAAAACAGTCGTCCCAAGAACGGTTGAGAGACCACTTAGGATTGGCGGAGCCGAGATCACAGTAGTCACTAGGTAACCAGCGGCCAAGACTGCAGAAACTACAAGCAATCTCTTTCTTTCCAAGGTGATGGGCCTGTTTGTTTCTCAAAATAGAACAAACAACCCTCTCTTCTATATAAGGATTGACCCACGTGTAGCCTTCCATCACTGTGAGTCGGCTTCAATATCCCTTATTGCGAATCTGATGTCCGTCAAGGCAACACAGACAAGAACTGAATAGGCGCCGAACCTCCGGTCAAGGCCGATACTCTCTGCGCGGGATCGTAGGAGCTCGACCGGACAGGAGGCCGGCAAACCTGCAATCGGAAGTGTATGTACATAAGGTTTTCTCCATCGTTAGGGTTTTCAGAGCCAGCTTGCCTATCTTTTTCATCGTCACCTTTTTCCTGTGGAATTCCACGCAACCAAGAGCGACGCAAGAAGCGGATTTGATACGCTATGACAGGGTCTCAGAAAGAATCATAGAAATCAAGAATGCTATGCTAGATGTCGAGACCAGCGTGGGGACAACCTCCCCGGTACCTGTGGAACGTGGTCGCTGGACTGAGGAAGAGATTGGTTCTGAGGCTCAGTGGCAACAAATGCTTCAGTTTATACTAAGCAGAAAGGCAACAATTTCGAAGCAGTCTGACTATCTGACTATCGAACGTAGCAACCGCCTTATGGGTGTCCTGCGTACACCGAGCTACATGGTCTTTATTGACATCAATGACAGGAGCATGGTCAAGGCAATGAACACCAAGACAGGCAGCATTGACTACTCAAGCACGGATGCAAAGACGGTTATACAGAGTGCGATAAACGCTCTGCCACGTGACGGAGGGCAAATATTCGCTAAAGCTGGAACTTATTTCATTTCCTCCAGTATTCAGGTGAACAGGAGCAATGTCTGGATCGCTGGCGAGGGGCGGGGGCACACTGTTCTTCAGGCAGCCGATGCGGCGCTGTTGAGTACCAACTTGATAGATTTCTTGCCCTCACGTCTATCAAACATTCGCATCGAGAATCTAACGGTCGATGGCAACAAGGCTCATAATGCTGACCTACGAGATGACGACGAACAGTGCCTTATCGCTTCAATTGAGCGCGATCTTACGGATATCTACCTCATAAACGTAGAGGTAAGAAATTCGCCGAGACATGGGATCAGACTAGTAGGCGGCACTGCGGGAGGGACGAAAGGAGTTCATTGCATCAATGTTCTTGCCCATGACAACGGGGAAGAAGGCATCGAATACGACTTCCGAATAGATGACAGCGATATCATAAACTCAAAGGCCTACAAGAACACTATTGGGATGGGAATCTACGGTTCACATAACTTCTCGCTGATTGGAGGGGAGGCTTACGACAATGGCGGGGCGAACGTACAAATCGCTTACTCAGGCAGCCAAAACGCCTTCAGAAACAGAGTGACGGGTGTAAACATTCACCACAGCTCGGTTGGCATCGACATTTGGGGTGACGTTGACATGTCAACGTTCGAGTTCAATACGATCTACAACCATGATTCGAACAACGGTTTCGGCATATTCATTTCGGGAAAAGGTCCCTCGAGGAGGTGCGAAGACAATGTAGTGGCCAGAAACGTCATAGACTCAGTTTTGAATAAAGGCATAACCTTCGACCGCTACGCCGACCGGAACTTCGTAGTCGAGAACATGGTCATGAACTCACGTTGGGTCGGAATCGACATAGCCAACTCGACAGTGAACGACACTCTCGTAGTAGACAACCTGCTCGATAAAAACGAAACACCGCTTCGAGACAACGGCACCCATACCCAGTTTTCACGGAACGCGAGTCTTGTTGCTAGGAGTGGAACAGCCGCAACGACCAATACTGCGATTTCGTCAACACCCACCAGATACATCACCAACTCCTCTACATCTAAGCTCACTAGTACAACCCGCCCAGTAACTTTCCTATCGACATCTTATTGCATGACCATACGCACTCAGATTTCAAGAGCCTCAGCAACAGAAATCACAACTCACAATACGTTCATCGAATAGTTCCCGTAGAGAATCTCCTTCAGCGCTATAGTATGGGAAAGGCTATCTTGGGTACGCGCTCAGACTGCGGCGGAGAAGTCCAAAGGCTCCAACCCTTTGGTTCCAAATAGCTGTCTGGGACAGGCACTCGATAGACTCATATCTAGCCCGTGCGGGAGGATCATAAAGTTCAGGAAAAAGTCGTAGTGGGACCTCTGATCTACTGGAAAGACGTTTTCATAACAAAGGTAAGAGGACTGGCTGCTGCCACGGTTAGTCGACTCGTTCTCCCGGATATGTATGCCTTCATCAAGAGGAGGCTCATCGGATTTGAAGCATTTGTCGTACTGTATCACAGAATCTCTCCCGAGAAAGACAGCTGGTCTTTTGAGACGTTGAGCCCTCAAAGCTTTGAGAGGCAAATAGAGTGTTTTCGCCAGAATCACGAGATCTTATCTCTTGATAGACTCGTTCAGTGCCTGCGAGGAGAAAAACCTCTACCTAAACGAGGAGTGGTTATCACCTTCGACGACGGCTACAAGGACAACTACCTCTATGCTTACCCTATCCTCAGGAGATTACGTATCCCTGCAACAGTCTTTCTTGTCACAGGTCACATTGGTACTAGCAAGATGTTTTGGTGGGATAAGGTAGGATATCTGGTTCAGCATACGACGGCCAAGCGGTTGAAGTTAGACGAACTTGGCAGCTACTCTTTGAAGTCTGGTCTTGACAGATCCTATGTGCGTCTCATGATTATCAATAAGCTGAAGAACTTGCCTGAGCAAAGGAAGAACTTTCTAGTGGAAAAACTGGCTGATATCTCTGGAGTGGAAATTCCTGAAGATTTAGGGAAGGAACTGATCCTGTCTTGGGAAGAAGTGAGGGAGATGAGCCGAAACGGGATTGATCTAGGTGCCCACTCGGTGACTCACCCTATCATGACGCATATGTCATTGAGTCAAGCAAGATGGGAGATTAAACAGTCAAGGGAGAGCATTGATGAAAAGGTTGGGAAGGAAGTCAGCTTGTTTGCCTATCCTGATGGTGATTTCACTGCTGAAATAGCGAAATTGGCCAAGGAATGTGGGTTTGTTGCCGCAGTCACAATAGACAACAAATGGATCACTCCCAAGACCGATTGTTACCAACTGAGTCGTATCTACATGAGCGAAGATTCCAATACATCTAATATCATGCTCTGCGGGCTGTGGGGAGATCTGCAGGCCGCCTTGGGTCAGAGAAAAGGATATCAAGAGCACACTAGAATCCTCCTATCGTAGTCGGTAGAAATACTCATTTCCGATCCTTATGGCTCTGCAAGATCTAGCTAGATTCTTTCAAGCTGTCGCGGTTAATCTAAGTGATCTAGGAAGAAGAATGCTTATCATAAGAGACGAACGAAGAGTCAAACGAAGGGTTTTTTAGGCATATTGCAGCGGTTGCTAGGGATTGACGAATATGAGGCACTAGAATTCCGCATCGGAATTCTTGCATATTTATCATGTTTCCCAATCCTCAGGTGCTGAGCGTATGGTCAGGCTGAAACAACTACCGCTGGTTCTCCTACTATGTTTTCTTCCAATCTTGAGTGTGTTAGGCGCAGCGTTTGTGAAAAACTGGAGCAACAACCACCTTCTCCTATTGCTGTTTATCACGATATCCGCTTTGATAGGCCTGAGCTCAAGGAACAAGATCCCAAGTAGGCTTTATGGTTTGGCGATTGTAGCCATTGCGAGTGCCCTCTTGTTCCAAACAACTATGGTGTCTGACTATCTGGAGGGATGGGATATCCACATGGAGTACTATCTGGCGCAGACTACAAGAATGAATTCGCGCCTAGACTTTGGATTTACGTCAAGTTGGCCAGGGCTCAACAACTACAACTCGATGTTGAGCATAACCATCTTGCCAGTTATTATGGCGCTTGTGCTGAACTGTGGCCTTCTTCAAGTACTCACAGTTGTGTATCCCATGGTCTTTTCTTTGGTACCTCTGGTTCTATACAAGATATACAAGAGCCAATTTGGGCAGCGAGTTGCATTCTTTTCTGTAGTCTTCTTCATGTCGTTTTCAGTCTTCTACGTTGAGATGCCGTATTTGGCGAGACAGATGGTCGGGGAGTTGTTCTTTGTGTTGTTATTATTCTTACAGCTGAACAAAGACAAGGACTCTGTGGGCAGAGCTGTGATGCTAATAGTGTTTAGCGCTGCTCTCGTGTTTTCTCACTATTCTCTCTCATATGTGTACGCAGCGTACGTTGCATTGCTCATATTGCTTTCATGGATTTTGAGACAGGCGCGCCCTAGCTCCAAACAATTCACTAGAAGTCATCTCGCTCTGTTTGTCGTCCTAGCTTTCTCCTGGTACATGTTCGTCTCTCTCTCCAGCCCGTTGATATCGCTAGCGACTGTTGCTGTGACGACCGTCAAAACTGCTTTCACGGAATTCTTGAACTTGCAGACTAGGGATCCGGCTATCCTCTATGCCCTTTCTCCGGCAATTTCCATTTGGCGTGGAATCAGCAGAATCATATTCTTCACAACGGTAGTGTTAACCGGGATAGGCTACGCAAGGATTTGGCTAAGCCGAAGAAGTAGGGGGCCTTCACCGGGCTATCTTTCCGCCGCGTATGTAAGTGTCGTACTGATCCTTGTGAGCGTTGTTCTACCCAATTTCGCTGCCTCGCTTAACATGGGAAGAATTTATCATATAGGGCTGATGATCTCAGCTCCCTTTTGCATTCTAGGAGGAGATTTTGCCTTCCGACGGACGGCTACGTCCAGAGGCGTTTTGTTTTGGAGACTGTCCAAAGACAAGGATTCCCACTTTTCTTGTACTTCAGCTATGATGACAGTCTGCCTCATAACGTACTTCCTGTTTCAAAGCGGGTTTGTGTATGAAATCACGAGAGATGTTCCTTCATCTCTCTCGCTGACCATTGACAAGTCGAGACTTGCAAGGGAGAACCCTGGACTCTATGATGCCTATACTCGTGCGGAGGAAGCCTTCGCTGCTATTTGGTTGTCAGAGAACATGAGGTCAAACTGCGTGGTGCACAGTGATTGGGTATCCAAAGTGCAAGTCCTTGCCAGCTATGGTATGTTAGATTATCGACTGATAGTCGCTCCGATGCCTGACTCGACATTGCGCAAGGAGGCATACGTCTATCTGAGAAGCCTGAATGTTCTTTATGGAATGTGGAGTTTGGGATATGAGACTCCTTACACTTTTGACATTTCTGTTCTTCTAGACGCGACGAACGAAATATACTCAAACGGAGCTAGTCAAGTACACTATACTCTCGCAGAGATTAACAGCGGTTCCTTCATGAAGAGCAAAGTGCACTGAAGAAAGGTTCGTCTTGAGGAGGAACAGTACTACACGTTCGAAGGGTTATTGGCTCCCAAAACTCAGATTCTTGACGGAAGGTGAAGAAGATCATGCCAGCGTGGGACCTTGTGCTGTGGAACATACTGCTATTCAGTCTCTTTCTTCTAGCTATACCTTTCAAGAAAAAGACGGGACGTTATTCGGGTAGTCTTTACCTGGCTTTCATAGTTTCCTTATTCACTGAGATGTATGGTTTTCCTCTAACCATCTACATCCTTGCGTCGCTGTTTGGCTACTATCCTCCGTCACACCTCTTAGAAGGAATTCTAGGGTCTCAAGTATTCTGGGCCGTAGTTCATCCCCTATCGGATGCCGTAGTGCTTCTGGCAGCGATTCTTATAGCTCTTGGCTGGTGGCAAGTCTACAATGCCAAGGGTAAGCTTGCGACTGGCGAAGTCTATGCACTCGTTCGGCATCCTCAATATCTCGGCTTTATGCTTCTCACGTTAGGCATGTTCGTTCACTGGACTACACTCCCTACTCTCCTGATGTGGCCAATCATGGCAGTCCTATATTACCGGCTGGCTAGAGGCGAAGAGAAAGAGATGCAACAGAAATTCGGGGATGAATATCTTGAGTATAGGCGCAAAGTTCCAATGCTCATCCCAGCCTTTACCTTTGTAGCGTGGAAAACTCTAATCATTCTGTTTTCGGTACTCATTCTTTTCGGTGACCTTGGTGGAGTATTGGCTGCATTGACGTTTGGCACCGCAACAGGGATACAGGCACTCGCTCGACGAGTTTTTCAGCGTGCGGGTGCCAGCGAACGACGGTCTGCACAATAGTCTGAAAGTCAGATGTCATGTGTCAGCCTGACACCGCTTAGGTCAAATAATCGTGACACAATCACAAGTTGATCGGTCTGTCACATATGCGCGTCACCCACTTCATTCATGTCAGCCTAGCTGTGGTCTTTGTAGGGATTCTGGTGATTATTGGCATCTATAACAATAGAGGCGTTCCCGATTTTCGAGAGTTGGTGCAAGAAAAGATCCAAGTTCTGTATCACTTGGCTCAGTTTCTTGGGCAGTTGTCGCCATACGGATTAGCCGTCTTGTGTGCAACTGTCTCGGTAGTGGTACTCATCATACGAAACAAGAAGAGAAGTTCATCGACACGATGACGCGCCTACTTGAAGGAGCTAGAGCACACAAATGAATCCGAATCGTCCGCCCCAATCGCTTTGCAGGTAAGGTAAGCATTGCGCCTGAGTACATTGTTGCATTTCGCTGCTTCATTCTCTTTGGCAACTCCTCTCTTAGACCTACGGGGATCCCCGGCTGTCGCATTGATATCTCTCATCCTTGACTTCCTTATTCACGTGCTCCCCTCTGTCAACCACTCGGTCATCTTCTAGGCACCAGTCTCACTAACCGAGGCGTGGTTCGTGAAGAACCTTGATCCTGCGCACATCTCTAAGGCTCTTTCTGGTTGTCTTTTGTTTCCCTCGTAAGTGGAGATAGGCTCTATCTTGAACTTCCAACCCATTTATATTACGCAACTGGACATCTAGATTCTTTGGCCAAGGCAGTCGAGGCATTTATGATGTTCACCTGGATGCTCTTCGTTGCCTTTCTGATCGTGAGCTTGCAGTTTCTGCGGAATGAATTAGGGAAATGAAGGAATCATCGTCGTTATGTCAGCACAGCTATTTTCACTTGGAGAGAGTCACGATACCTGACAGTCGATCGGTTTTGCCGCTACACAGATTGTGGTGGAAACTGAGATATCTCGTGTTGTACGTGAGTGTTCTAGGCCCAGCGCTGTTTGTAACAAGAATACTTCCTTCCACAAAAGCGGGAAGACGTCTATTCAAGAGCGGTCGCAGCGACCGTAGTCGCAAGAATACGGAGAATCTTGGCCTGAAGCCTGGGGAATGGGTTGCGGTCAAGTCGGCCGAAGAGATACTCTCCACCTTGGATGCAGATCTGAAGCATAAGGGCCTTAGTTTCGATCCCGAAATGCTGAGATTCTGCAGGAGAAGGTTCAGAGTCTACAAGAATGTCGACAGGATCATCGTGGAATCCACCGGTCGGGTTAGAGAGATGAGGAGTCCAACAGTTTTGCTGGAAGGGAGTGTGTGCAACGGACAAGCGCACGGGGGATGTGATAGGTCTTGTTTTTGTTTCTGGAGAGAAATCTGGCTGAGAAGAGTCTGATTCAAAGCGCGTGAATGAGGATCGAGCGTATTTGATTAGCCAATGTTGTCCGTTGCTTACGACAGACGTAAGCTTAAGGCAGTGTTCAGTTCGAGAGAGAGCGATAGAAGAGGCTCTTGGAACAATGCTCGAACCAATTGCTTTTACTCTTAGGAAGAAACGAGTATGTCACACTTGATCCTGCTTCTCTGCAAGAACGAGCAGAATATGCGTGTGCAGCGAAATGATCACTAGAGAACTAGTGAGCGATCATGAATGGAACGAGTTTGCTCTTGGTTGTCAGGATGCCACATTCTATCATACGCCAGAATGGATGCGACTTCTGAGAAACAGCTTCGATTTTCGAATCGGTTGTCTGGCAGCCGAAGACGACAACGAGATAGTTGGGTTGCTTCCGTTCACCGTGTCAGGAAAGGGTATCTATAGAGTGATAGATTCTCTGCCTCACTCAGACTACGGAGGACCATTGGTTCGTCAAGGCTCGAAAAGAGATGTTATGCTCTCTCTGTCAAACCACTTGAGAAAGATGTGTGTCGACGAAGGAATAGTGGCATCTCGCTTGACGTTTTCCCACAAAGACCTTGCGATTTCGTTTGCGGAAGTACCCGCGAGAGGGGGGCGCCCACTCTATGTGATACGCAGCGATGTCGGAGATGTCATTATCGACTTGGTCAAGAAACCGATCGAACGTATTTGGAACGAGGAGTTTGACAGTCGAAGGGGACAGCGCAAGTATCTTAGGCGTTTTGAGAGAGACGGTTTTCGAGTGGTGGAGGCGAGGAATAGCCATCACTTGCAGTCGTTCTATAAACTGTACTGGAAGAACATGAATTCGGTTGGCGGACGCCCGGTTCCCTACCGCTTCTTCAAGAATGCGTGGCGAGATCTTCGCTCCGGGCAATTCGTAGCTCTGCTAGTCGGGAAGAGTGATTTTCTTGGTAGTATCGGCTTTTTCTTGTACGAAGAGAAGAATTCCATTTACTTGCGCTACGCGGGTATCGACAAAGATTTGTGCGATACAAGATACCATATCATGACTTACCTATTTTGGGAGACCATAAAATGGGCGTCTGAGCGGAATGTCAGATATGTGCACATGGGAGCGACCCCGAATAGCCCAGAGTCTTTGCATTACAGGCAAAAAATGGGCTTCGGAGGAGTGTTTTTGCCGCAGTACAGAGTTATGATTGGATACAACCCAGGCCTATTCCTCTTGAGGGAAAAGCCACTCTCTGTATTGGTTCGTTTTAGAAGTAGAATCCCTGAGAGGGCTTGGAACAGATTGAAAAAGAAGGTTCCCGGCTTCCTCCCTCGCCTTTTCCTCAGATAGGTCGTTGAAACTGATGAATCGATTGCATACAAGAATTGTTAGGTCTGGCATAGATACGGCATGTCTGAGGCCTCATGAACCCAAAGGCTACACGCGATTCGAAATGCTGTCGAAGGCCCATATGGTAATGTCTGAGCTAGCGACAGAAGGCTGCTTCCACAAGGGGAGTTGAGGTATGACAATCTCAATAGCTAAGAACGGAGCATACAGACTGTAGGTGGGCGGTCCCAGGAGACGGGCAACAATGATCGCGCCCACTGCTAGAATGAGGGTCGAGAAGAAGTTTCCAGAAAATAGGAATAACCCTCCTTGAGCTGCTTTTTCAGTTATCTCAGCAATCCTATCAGACATATCTTCGAACCAAACTCAACGAGGTTACGATTGGTCTAGTTACATACTGGGCACTCTTCGTCCTCTGCACCAAGGAAGACTTGTCACATATCCAACCATTCGACCATTGGAATCGCGATTGTCGGGTTAACCTAGCCATACTAAATGCTCCCCCCTACACAGGTGACTCTTCTCCCACTCACAATATGCCATGGCCCTTTCTGACGGCGCTCCAGAGCCTCACAAGATTCTCTGGAATGAAGCCAAAAACGTCTTGCCTTGTTTTCGGTGGAGAGAATCTTGATTTAGACTCAAACACATCCTCTCTACTAATCTCGGGGAAACTGATGTCAGATTCTAGGAGACTGCTTGCCAATTCTTCAAGAGTGTTTGGCTCTAGGCGCTTATCGTCAACAAGATATCGCAGCAATCTCTTCGTAGTATTGATGTGAGCCAAGTTACCGTCTCTGAAGGGGTGACATAAAATCGAGATATGACAGAATTGGTTGCTTTTGCAGTCAAGCAACGCAGAATCAACCATGTTTTTGATGGAATACCATGGGCGGTTATACGTCTCAACGCATACGGGAAGCGTCCAGATGGTACGATTTGGCAGGTGCACTAGGCTTGGCATTGGGGTAGGCTTCGGGTAACTGACCCAGCGGTAGTAGTTGGTTGCAGACTGCATAAAGTATCTTATGTCCTCTTCTGCCAATGCCTGTATAGTATCCATGTTCATCCTGGACATGAAATTCGCTCCGCTCACTTTGCTCTCGAAATCCTGTTTCATCTTTCTGACGGATTCGCGCTGCCTATCCAAGTTGAGATCTGACAAATACTCGTGCCAAAGGCCGTGGATGCCAACCTCGTGGCCTTGACGTCTGAGTTCGTTCAAGACATTGGCATACACTTTCTTTATGAGATTGGTTACAAAAAAAGTGGCTCTAACGTTGTATTCTTGCAGAAGAAGGAGTATGCGAGGCAGGCCATATAGGACGCAACCAAGTTGCTCTGTGTCAAAAATAAGTGAGAACTTTCCTACGCAGTCGTCTCTTGCAACTCTTTCTGCCGCTCCATAAGGGGCATCTAGATCAGGCATCTTGTCGCACGTCATAAAGTCCTGAAAGCATGCACCCATCTGCACTAGCCTTTGCTCCTTGTCTATCCCACTGAATGATGAGTAACCTGTTCTAAGACGCCTTGTGATCGAACCGATGCTTGTTCTGTTGGCGACTTGGTCATTTCTTGAGTAAAGCACAAAATCGATGTTGTTTTCTACGAGTGTCTTCTCTATCTCTTTACATTTCTTGTACAATGTGTTGTAGTCTGTGATCAGCCAGAAGACGTTCCAATGATTACTCTGGCGTCCACCATCCAAGACTTGAGACTCTTTGCGGTCCACAATGATTAGGACGTTGGGCTTGTCCATGTTATCATTACCTCTACTATGATAAAAAGCAATGAGAGAAGGTGGTTGTTGCTCCAGTCTTCACAAACACCGTAGCCTGTATGCTGGGGATATGAAGAGAAGATGATAGTAGAGTCAGTGCCGCTATTCTCAATCTGACCACACTTTGGTACCTGGGAATTCGGAAAAAGCGCGAGGATACAGGGATCAGTTCTGGTTCTCCACAATGCGCTTTAGGAACGCTACATATCTTTTACCAATCAAGTTCACGTCAAGTTGGGCCTCCGCAAGCCTTCTGCCGTTCATGCCTTTCCTTAGCAGGATTGCTTTTGGAGTATCTCTCGCCTGCCTAATTGTGTCTGCCAAGGATTCTGGAGTGGGCTGGCAGACGAATCCACAATCGAATCTGTCCACCAATTCAGATACTTCATCAAGTCTCGTCACAATGACCGGCTTTCCAAGAGCGAGATACTCTGAGAATTTCGTTGGAAACGCAGCTTGTCGTACTACGCGTGAGTATGCATCTGCAGGTATTATCAGAACGTCAGACTTCTTCAGATGGGATATGAGTTCGTCTTGAGGCAACCACCCCATTAGGTCTACTCTTTTTCCCAGTTTTGTTCGAATTGCCTCTCTAAGCTTCGAATCCCGCTCTCTGAAGCCTATGAATTTGAACTTTATGTCATCGTTTCTAAGTGCCTGCGCTGAGGCTGTCAGGCTGTGAACTCCATGCCATGGAAGAAATGAGCCAGCATACGTTACCGTGAAAAACCTTGATGAGGGTTCGTGACTTGCTGTTTTCTCACAGTCAAATAGCCTCAGGTTAACACCATTCGGAATCACTTCGATTGTCTCATCCCTGATGCCCCGTGCAAGAAGGCTTCGTTTGACCCCGTTGGAAGCTGCCAAAAAGTAGTCTGCGTGCCTGACGGCCACCGAGTCAGTGGCAATTATCTGAAGTGCATTGAAGCGGGCCGCTAGGCCACGTCCTCTGCTCATAGTCAAGTGCGTTTCTGCCATTACATCTCCGTGAACGTCATATACTATCAGGGTTCCCGATTTCATTAGTGGTTTCATTATCCCCATAACGCATGCCGGCCCACTTGCTCCCGCGTGGATCACATCGAAATCACGCACATGCTTCAGAATCCAAGGAATGTTCAAAGGCTGTATCACGGTCGGAGAACCGAAAAAACAGTCTCCGAGAAACAGGAGGCTTGTGTCTACCCCGAGTTTTCGAGCTTGCTTTTCAAGTTGAATCACTCTGTGAGCAGCGGCGCAACTCATATTTGAGTTGGAAGCGCATGTGAAAAGTACTTTCACGGTGCTACCCTGCTAATGGATCATATTGATCGGTCTGGACGAACTTCTTCAAAGGGAAACCTATGCCCTGTGACTGGAACTCGAAGACCATCAATGTGCTTGCTCAACATTGCTTGTCAGACACTGTTCTTTTGCTAGCCTCCCATCAATCATCATGTCAAGCATCTCCCACAAGATGAAAAGGTTGGTCAGATGTTCTAGTCAAGCGATTCTCAGGGTCATAAAGAATAATAGGGCTCTCATCTGCCCTCATTCTTGAAAGAGGTCCTAGACTATCGAGAACATATACATCTAGCGGGAAGCGATGCAAGAGAGCCCGACTTCTCTCAAAGAAGGCGAAGGCACAAGCCCTCAGCCCATTGCCAAATCCCAATCTTCTGATGAGCCGTACATCCAGATCAGACGAAGAATCAAGCTCACCTCTCGACAAGCTACCGAAGATAGCTCCTGCAAGCAGGCTCTTTTCTCTCGCAATTCTTCCTCGTAAGCCCCTTACGTATCTAACGAAATGGCCTTTCTCAACCCTCGACAAACTGAATTCTCTCAATACCACGTACAAGTGACCGTTGAAAAGCCAATGCAAAGTGTGATCTAGAATTAAGGCATCGAGCAATCTCCATGAAAGATCCGGTATTGCTGAGAATGCAAAGAATGTGAGTGGAAACAGCAGTCCCTCTAAGAGCACGTAGAAAGCTCTTTCCGTTCTGTCCATATATAAGAGGCCGTGGAAGAGCCAGTTAACAGACATTACTATCACAAACTTGAATGGCCGAGCTAAATGCCTTGTGTTAAGTACCCTAGCCTGAAAGCTGTCTGGGTTCGTTAATCATACCGCCAACGATTTGCATGAGATTAGAGTGTATCTTCGCAATGGGCTCTTCAGCGTTCAGCACAGTTACTCTGAAACTAGGTGCAAGTCTGTTGTATAGTTTTGTTTTTAGCTCTAGATCTATGTCTTCACGAATATCTTCCCGTCTAGATTTCAAGACATCTGGGCGCGCCATCAACATGACGACGGTGCCCCCACGTGATGGCGGCAGAAGAAGCCTAGCGACGAGGGAGGTCAATAGATTCGGGTTCCTCGTAGAAACCATGAGGTCAACTAGAGTGTCATAGGCGGATCTATCACATATCACGAATTTTCCAGTCCACAGTCTTGTCTTGATCTTGAACAGAGTTGAGAGCGCCGTATCGATCAAGAGCGCATACTTATACGCTAGAGCTATTGGTTTTACTCGATTGAAGTAGTGGTAAACAACTTTCTTTCCGCTCTTGAGTTGATTGACCCTACTTAGCTTTAGTAGTCTAGCCAAAGCCAAGGGCAGAAGCGAAAACTTGTGGTTCCACCGCATCCAAACATAGCTCGCCGGTATGCCCCTGGTTCTGAGCTCCTTCTCAAGCAACTTTGCCTGAATCGTCTTGCCTACACCATCTGGACCGATTATGTAGATCAGCAACGCCTCTGCCGTATCTCCCTCTTTTCAGAAACATCGCTAATCAACTTGGTGAGAATTTCTCCAACATGATTCCATCGAGGATAGTCAATCATGTAGTCTCTAGCCATCCTTCCGAGTTCTCTTCTCGAGTCCGGGCTAGTAAGCAATGCAATTATCGATTCTGCCAATGCGTTTGAGTCGCAGGGTCTGACCACTATGCCTCGCCCGTCAAGTAACTCTGCAATTCCATCGACGTTAGTCGAAACAACAGGTTTTCCAGCTGCCATGGCCTCCAGTATGGACATAGGAACATCTGAGATGACGAGTTTGAATGGAAGACAAACAATATCTGCCGTGCTGATGTACTTCTTCAGCTCTTTCTCATCAAGATATCCAGATATTATTTCGACGATGTCAGTCAGCCGACTGTTCTTTGCCATCTTGCTTAGGATATTTTCCTCTTCGACTAGCCCTGTGCGTTCTATCCTTGATAGCACGATAAGCTTCGCGGGCAATTTCCTAGCCACCTTGGCAAAGGCCTCAATCAGTTTGTCAGGTCCTCTCAATGTCGTAGGTGATCCAAAGTACAGTACGATCGGAACTGCCTCGGCCATGCTTTCCAACTCTTGGATCTCTCGCTGTTCCGGGAGATCCAAATCGGACTCATGGATTCCTGGAGGCACAACTGTGATCCTCTCAGAAGTGATGCCCCATCTTTCTAGCTGCTTCTTATTTGCCTGACTCATGACTACCACGTGATCAAAGTAGCTCATCCCTCTTCTAATGAGGCAATGGGGGATAACCGCTCCTGCAAAATGGATAAGCAGATCTCGGAAATGCCGCATGATTTCCCATACTCCAAGTCTCATTATCTGACCCAGGCTATACAAGGGACTCGTCACAATACCTATGCTAGGCCTACCTGTGCTCAGATTCAATCTCGCCAAATTGGTCCATCCAAGGAGTGCGATAACAACATCGGCACCTTCCTCTTCCAATACTTTCACAACTTCCTTTGACCACCCGAATGGGGAACTCAACCGTTTGACATATCTCACATCAATATCTTCTATTGCTTCGCTTTGCAATGGTTGCCCATCAATATCTGTGACTACTCGAAGCTGCATATCTTTCTGGATAATGCCTTTGCATAGCTCATGAATGTATACCCATGGCTGCAGACTGAGGTTCGCCTTTCTAAAACCGAAGCAGATAATGCAGACTTTCATTTGAAAGCACTCAAGCTACTGTAACAATTCTCTAGTCTATCGGTGACTCGGTCCCAAGTGTAACTCTCCTCTATGGTTCTTCTTGCGTTCCTACCGAGTTCCTTTCTCAACTTCTTATCTTGAATGAGAGCAGATATCGCTTCGGCCATTCTGTTGGGAGCTCCGGGTGGGATCGAGATTCCGTTTTCTCCGTCCTTAATCACCTCCCGGATGCCACCGACGTGGGTTGCAACCACAGGAAGACCAACCGACATTGCTTCCAGAATAGCCGTTGGAAGACCTTCGTAGTATGAGGGGAAGACAAATACAGATGCGTTTTGATAGAGTCGAATCAGTTCTTTTGTTTTGACATGTCCCTCAAATCTAATCCTATCCTGAAGGCCGATGTCTCTGACTTTCTTTCTTAGCTTTGCGTACAGTTCTCCTTCACCTGCTATAACGAAAGATATGTCCGTCATGCGGAGAAGTGTTGCGCACTTCAGAAGATCAAATAAGCCTTTCCTGTAGGTCAGGCGCCCAACATACAGAACGGAGTTACCTCTGTTTTGTGGCTCTGCAGGAATAAATCTCCTTTCGTCAACGCCGTTTCCGATCACTACTGGTTGGATACTTCCCGCATAATATTTTCTCAACTCTTGAGAAACTGCATTCGAAACTGTCGTTACCAAGTCGGAGTTCTTGATCAATTCAGAGATCAGGCGATGGCCGACGGACCATGTTTGAAGTTTGGTAGCCAAAGACTTGACGTCCACGACTTCCATGTTTTGAGCGTCCCCAAGCAGGGATGAGTGAATTGTACTCACCAAAGGAAGAGATAGTTTAACGGTGGGCGAAAGCGGTGAGTGTACGTGAACTATGTCAAAGCGGCTACCAAGAGCTTCAATGCACTTCTTTACGAAGATGCCATGCACGTGAACGTGAAAAGGATAAACCCGAATGAAGGGTGGCCGGACTATCTCGACGTTGTTCACGATCTCGCTTGCGGTTTTGGCGAATGAGCCTCGCGTCATGATGGTAACACTGTGACCTCTTTCGACAAGTTTGTTAGCTGTGCTGAGAACATAGTTGGCTATGCCATTATGTTTACCGGGAGGGAATGGAGTAGACGTTATGATACATATTTTCATAGCGTGATCATTGTTTGCGTGAGTCATGTCGCACGTAGCGGGTGTCTTGATCTCTGGAAATAGAGAAGGGTAAGCGCACTTGCGTACGTGACGGTTCGTATTGAAACCAACGCAGGGAACACTAGCCAGGACTTATCTTTAGCTAAGCCTTCAACCATTCCCCTGAAGCCAATGAGCATGTGGTCCACTAAAGCCTCCTTCATCACATTGAATATTGAGTGGTGTTTTTCATGCGCTTGCCAGGTCATACAAGTACGCATCAAGTCCAGATCTGTGGCATTCTGGCTGCCTTTAATGATTGTCAATGCGCCCACGATTTGCTTCCGAGTGAATTCTTCTAGCGAACGCATAGTGTTGTGGTAGATTGGGTGTTCCGCGATCGCAACCTTGTATCCAATGCGAATGATTCGATGCATAAGGTCAAAATCCTCACCGTAGTGCAACTTGGGGTTGAACCCTCCAGCTTGATCATAAGCACGTCTCAGGACAAACGAATTACCTCCCGGAAGAATCGGTTTGTTACTGCGCAACCTATGCCTGAGGAATGCGTTCCACAGATTGAAGTAGCACCTTGTGACGCACGAGGCGCCATCAGGAGCTTTGTTTATGAACCAGACTATGCCCAGCATCGGGTCTCTGTCGAACGAACTGATGACCTCCCCCAACCAGTGTCTATGGGGTAGAATTATGTCTGAATCGAATATTCCGAGAATCTCGCCGTCTGACTTTTCGACCCCTGCTCGTCTGGCTTTTCCGAGAGGCCCCTTGATCGATAAGACTTTCGATGTGTATTTCGCGGCTAAGGTCAGGGTTGAGTCTTTGGAACCTCCGTCTGTGACCACGATTTCAATATTCGGGTAATCTTGGTTCGCTATGCTTGCTAAACATGGATTTAAGGTCTGTTCGCTGTTTAGTGTGGGAATCATGAATGAAACCCTAGGGACGTTCTCGCCTGTTACGCTATGATTCGTGGCCTACGACTCTCCGAAGAAGCTTAAAGAGCGAATTGAGTGGCGCGTGCGCGTGGTTCGCCAAGAATGGGTGTCTAAACTCACTGACAAAAGAGTTGATGACGCATCTGTCATCTTCGCGCCTAT
>Ga0129298_10000194_pt1 | contig 22005 bp, 20 predicted proteins | sample I19B2metaG_FD_94707 | JGI IMG/M metagenome (GOLD analysis project Ga0129298, IMG submission 94707) | Lake sediment bacterial and archeal communities from Gulf of Boni, Indonesia to study Microbial Dark Matter (Phase II) - ​I19B2 metaG | ecosystem: Environmental > Aquatic > Freshwater > Lake >... | reverse complement strand
TATCTTATCTTCTGCATTAAATAATTTGTATACGGGGATTGCAGCATTTACACAATCATGTACGCCGGTTACATCAAAATTACTGTCATGCAAAGGGGCATTTATAAAAACAGGACGCGGGGCAATCGCAGCAAGTATCTCAGGAAAATCAAACGGCATCTTTTCCGGATCGGTATTGTACTTTGAAGAAATAAGCGGCATATACCCCTTATGACTCCATCCCTTCAGATCACCATTATAGTACCTGAAGAATGATGTAAATCCGCAACTTGTGACTACTGCCTTAATCCTTTTGTCAAAGGCTGAAACAAATAGAGAATTATGTCCTCCCAGTGAATGTCCGATACATCCAATTCGCTCAGGATCAACCTGTGGCAATGTCTGCAGCAAATCCACAGCTGCCATATGATTCCTGATACCTTTCATCGTTGCGCTTATATAACCATTCTGGTAAGGATCAAATTTGTAGTCTCCAAAATTAGGATAATCAGGAGCAATAGTCACAAATCCGCGTTCTGCAAGCTCCCATGCATAATCAAGGTTTGGATTACCAGCTATGCCTGCAGGTTCTCCTTTCCCGATCTGAGTGGTCTGATGCAGGCACAGAATGCCGGGAACAGGTATTGAAATATTTTCCGGGATCAGCAAATATGCAGGAACACGGTCATTACCTTCAACATCAAAGGTGAGTTTTATCCTTCTTATACCATTAATTATAGTGTCTTCAATATTTTGGAGGTTTAATTCTGCTTTTGATGTTCTGTCAGGTAATGGTCCCATTACAACCTGCATGCTGTCAAGTATCTGTTCATACCGTTTATTCCAGGATTTAGCATTCCTGATTTTCCTGTATTTCCCGTTTGCTTTTGCATATACCAGTAATGAATCACTTTTCTCTTCCGTCAGACATGAGATCAGGGTGATCGAAAAACTGATTATAATAATTGATAATAATACTCCTCTTATCCTCTTCATCACTTTATTTTAAGAACCTTTTTCTCAATCTCATCTATAATTGATTCTGTACCTACCATAACAGGGAAAACCTTTTCTGTTACATTGTCGTTAAAATTATAGATGATATTATTACCGTCAGTTTCCTTCATAATCCCTCCGGCCTCTGTGATAATAAGTCCCAGTGCTGCAATGTCCCAGATTTTTGTATTAAGGTTTATGCAGGCACCGAATTTACTCTCGGAGACATTCAGAAAATCTATAAGGCAATTTGTGGCACGTGTATTTCTCGCAGAACGGACCAGATTTTTATATATTAAAAGACTCCGCTCAAGTTCTGCTTCATCCTCAGTAAAGTCGACTGCAAATGCCACAAGTGAATCTTTCAGTTTCAGGCTTTTATCTATGGAAAATGGTATTCCGTTCTTTACTGCACCTTTTTCTCTTTCAGCAAAATAGAGATCATCAGTTACCGGCAGATAAGCACCACCCATGATAGGCACAGAGTTCTCAAACAGAGCAATCAGAACACCGAACCAGGGTATTGCAGAGGCAAAATTCGAGGTTCCGTCAAGGGGATCTATAACCCAGGTGTATGTCGAATTCCTGTCAATAAATCCACCTTCTTCGGATACAATGTTATGCTTTGGGTACTTATCTGTCAATAGTTTAACAATCATAGCATCGCTTCTGAGATCAGCGGCTGTTACGACACTGCTCTGGGATTCCTTTTGCTTAGTTTTAACTGGTTCACCAAAATAATTAAGAAGTTCTGCACCTGATGTTTTGAGGGCTGTGATCAAGGTTTCCTTCATTTTATTCCATATTAGGGGTTATAAAATTTCATTTGGCAGATAATGATTCAGCCAATGCAATATAGCAAAATTTTCAACCGGGGGTGGATTCTAAATGTTGAACACGACTGAACTGAGAAAGAGTTGGTCTTTCTTTTCTGGGAAAATTCTATTAGGTTTACAAAAAGTCAGGAGATGAAAAAAATCACAATTTTTACTGCACTATTTCTAACATTTTTTTGTAAAAGCTCATTTTCACAATCTGGTAATGATACTATTGCTTATCTGCTCACTTGTAATCCGGGGACAGAAACCTATTCAATCTATGGTCATAGTGCCTTAAGAATTGTTGATAGAGTAAATAATACTGATCTTGTATACAATTGGGGTGTTTTTGATTTCAGCACTCCCAATTTTGCTTGGAAATTTGCCAAAGGAAGGCTTGATTATATGCTTGCTGTTGAGACAATGGACAATTTCCTGCGAACCTACTTTTATGAAAAACGGGCTGTTTATTGCCAGCGTATAAATCTTCTTCCCGGAGAAATCAGATCATTGATGTTGCTAATTGCGGAAAACCTTAAACCTGAGAATGTAAAATACCGTTATGATTTTTTTTATGATGACTGTTCAACCAGGTTAAGAGATCTTCTGGAAAAATCAATTGGGAACAAATTATTGTATCCTCCTGAAGATAAAGAAAATGCATCTACTTTCCGGTTTATGACAGGAAAATACCAGGCCCCGTATCCATGGCTTAAGTTCGGTATTGATCTGATAATGGGATCACCTGGGGATAAAAAAGCAACATTCAGGGATATGATGTTCCTGCCTCTTGACATGCAGAATTGTCTGAATGAATCGTTCATAAACAGGGCTGGTAAAATGATTCCCGTCCTGCAGAATTCTGAACTGATTCTTGAGTTCAATCTGCCTGTTTTAAAAGATAAAAGACTCATTGCTCCTGAAAATATATTTTCACTGTTTCTTATCCTGTGTATTATTGCTATTCCGTTATTAAAGAAACGATCAATAATAAATGCAATCGACATAACAATCTTTTCCTTATTTTCAATTCTGGCAATTCTGATGATCTTCTTCAATTTTTTTACCGATCATCAGCAGATGAAGTTGAACCTGAATATTATCTGGCTGAATCCATTTATTCTTGTATGTCTTGTATATATGATCGTTGGTAAGCCAGGTATCATATGGTTCAGGATTGTTTTTTTCATCTCTGCAACTTTTCTGATACTACACTTAATTCTTCCTCAGGATTTCCATATTGCAGTACTTCCATTGGCTCTTCTGATTGCAATAAGATCATCGGCAAGAGCAGCTTTCCGGTGGAATCCTTTTAGTCTTAAATAGTCAATTTCATTTAACAAAAATTTAACACTCGTTAACAAGAACTTATTTTTTCTAAGATTTCTTTTGTGTACGAATTTTTAGAGAGCAACTTTTTGTTTAAAGTTCACTGCTATTATTATATTATATTTGCTGATTAAAATTTTTAAGATATGGAGCAGACCGCTGATATCAGAATTCTTAATGAAAAAATTGAAAAAGAGAGTTCATTTGTTGAAATGATCCGGATGGAGATGAATAAGGTTATTGTTGGTCAGAAACACCTGACTGACAGCCTTATGATAGGTCTTCTTGCAAATGGGCATATACTTCTGGAAGGGGTACCGGGTCTGGCTAAGACCCTTGCAATTAAATCACTTGCATCAATTATTGATGCAAAATTCAGCAGGATCCAATTCACTCCTGACCTTTTACCGGCAGACCTGATTGGCACTATGATCTATAGTCAGAAAAAGGAGGAATTCCTGGTCAAAAAGGGACCGGTTTTTGCCAATTTTATTCTTGCTGATGAGATCAACAGGTCTCCTGCAAAGGTTCAGAGCGCACTGCTTGAGGCTATGCAGGAACGCCAGGTAACTATAGGAGAGTCAACTTTCAGACTGGATGAACCATTCCTTGTTCTTGCCACCCAGAACCCAATTGAACAGGAGGGTACATATCCACTCCCTGAAGCTCAGATTGACAGATTCCTGATGAAGGTGCTTATTGATTATCCATCTATTGAAGAAGAAAAGCTGATTGTAAGGGAAAATCTTGCCAAAGTTTTTCCAACCTCGAATACTGTACTTAGAACAGCAGATATAATAAGGGCCAGAGATGTTGTCAGGGAAGTTTATATGGATGAAAAGATTGAAAATTATATTCTTAATATTGTTTTTGCAAGCCGTAATCCTCAAAATTATGGACTCTCAGGTTTTAAGAATATGATTTCCTATGGTGCATCTCCCAGGGCATCAATTAACCTGGCCTTAGCTGCAAAGGCACTGGCATTTATCAAAAGAAGAGGATTTGTGATACCTGAGGACGTACGTGTTATTTGTCCTGACGTAATGAGACATAGGATAGGTCTTACCTATGAGGCTGAAGCTGAAGACATTAACCAGGATCATATTATTTCGGAGATTCTTAATGCTGTGGAGGTACCTTAACGATCATTTAATGAAAATTTGCTCTTTTCTGGCAGTTTTTTTACTGACCATATTTACATCACATAGTCAGAATCTTATCGGTTATAAAGCGGTAGATATAAAGAAGTATATGAGCCTTAACCGAAGTGATATGGAGAATGAGAAAGTAAATAATACCTCTTTCAGTTATATTAAATATTCTGATAAGTATGATACCCAGACAATTTTGTTCTTTCTTTCTCCCGATTCAGTGTGTAAAAGTATACGCAATATCTGCAACAGGAGCATCAGGAGTAAAAAGATAAAGGAACTGGATTCTCTGTATTCCAGATCAGGTGAAAATATCTGGACAGATAAGAAGCCAGGGAAGAACTATAGGGTAAAGCTTGTGGATGATGATTGGTCATTCTCTGTTACAATAGAGCCTGAAAAATAGTTTATTGCAAAGTGGAAGCAACTGAATTATTAAAAAAAGTCCGGCGGATTGAGATCAAGACAAGGGGGTTGAGCCGGCATATATTTGCAGGTGAGTACCACAGTGCATTTAAGGGCAGGGGTATTGCGTTCAGTGAAGTTCGTGCATACCAGTATGGTGATGATATAAGAAGTATCGACTGGAATGTAACCGCCAGATTTAATCAGCCATATGTTAAGGTCTTTGAAGAGGAAAGGGAACTTACCGTAATGCTGTTGATTGATGTCAGCGGCTCTGGCAATTTCGGTACATCTGTTGCTTTCAAGAGGGACCTGATGACTGAAATTGCAGCTGTACTTTCTTTTTCAGCCATATTCAATAATGACAAGATAGGTGTAATATTTTTCTCCGACAGGATTGAAAAGACTATTCATCCAAAAAAGGGGAGGAAACACATTCTGAGAATAATAAGGGAACTTCTTGATTTCAAATCAGAAAGCAGGACTACTAACCTTAACGAGCCTTTGAGATTCCTTACCAATATCATTAAGAAAAGATGCACAGCATTTATTATCTCGGATTTTATAGCGCCTGACTTTGAAGAATCGCTTAAAATAGCTTCAAATAAGCATGACATTGTAGCCCTAAAGGTTTTTGACAGGTTAGAGAATTCATTGCCTGACATAGGCCTTGTAAAGGTAATGGATGCTGAAACAGGAGTTGAGAAATGGATCGATACCTCATCCGGAGCAGTCAGGTCGGCATACACTGGCTGGTGGAATTCCCATTTGGAGGGCATAAAGAGTACTTTCAACCGTTGTGGAGTTGATTATACAGAACTCAGGACAGATCTCGATTATGTTAAACCTCTGATCAAATTATTTAAAAAGAGATAATTAAGATGAAAAAAATCATCTTTTACATACTATTTTCAATTTCATTTCTCACCTTTTCATCAGGGCAGGAAGTATCCGTTAATGCAGGTTTTGATACCAGCCATATTTATATCGGTGACCAGATAAGGTTTACTGTGATAGTGGATCAGCCTGCCGGTTTAGGCCTGTTAATATCAGAGTTTAAAGACACTATTATCAAAAATATTGAGATACTTTCAGGTCCTGTAACTGACAGTATACGGAATCTTAATGGTATACTCAGGATAAAAAAAGAGTACCTTATAACATCATTCGATTCAGGGCGTTATCAGGTTCCTCCGTTATATGCCGAGTTAAAGACAGAAGAAGGACTTAAAAGGTTTTATTCAGATTATTCTTATCTCGAAGTAGTCAGGCCTCTTATTACTCCGCCTGATACTACTGCTAAAATATTTGATATAGTTGCTCCCTATAAAGCGCCAGTTACAATTGGTGAGGTACTGCCATGGTTTTTGCTGGTTCTTTTGGTCGCTGCGATTGGATATTTTGCCTTCCGGTTGTATAAAAAGTACAGGCGGTCTGATGCAGGACATGAAGTAATAGTGATTCCCGATCCTGCACATGTAATTGCTTTCAGAGAACTTGAAAAACTAAAGGAAGAAAAGCTGTGGCAAAAAGGAGAGGTCAAAGAGTATTACTCAAAGCTTACAACTATTCTGAGACAATATCTTGAAAACAGATATAATGTTTATTCACTTGAGCTTACTACACACGAAACACTCAATGCATTATTAAGTACAGGATTTAAAAGAGACGTTAGTTTTGACAGACTTAAAGCTGTATTGTCCGGGGCCGATCTTGTGAAATTTGCAAAATACAATCCTGAACCAACTGAAAATGAGTCATTTTACCAGGATGCATGGACTTTTGTTCTGGAAACAAAACAAGAAGAGGTTAGTTCAGGTGATTTAGTGAAGGATGAAACAAAAGCGGGAGGTAATCTATGAGAGGTATTACTTTCGGGGATCCTGTCTTTCTCTATCTTTTACTTATTGTTCCGGTAATGGTAGTGTTTTACGTGATCAAACAGCAAAAAGCAAATGCATCACTCAGAGTACCGGGCCTTTCTCCGTTTAACAATACAGGACTAACTTTCCGGCACTATCTGCGGCATGTATTATTTGGTTTCAGAGTAATTGCGGTGGTTCTGCTGATCTATGTTCTTGCCCGTCCTCAGGCTACGAATAAATTTCAGGATGTTACTACAGAAGGAATAGATATTGTTCTTGCCCTCGATATCTCAGGCAGTATGCTGGCCCGTGACTTCAAACCAGACAGGCTGGAGGCCTCAAAAAATGTTGCCACTGAATTTATTTCAGGGAGACCGTATGACAGGATTGGTCTGGTGGTTTTCAGCGGAGAAAGTTTCACCCAGTGCCCTATTACCACTGATCATGCTGTTCTTATCAATCTGCTTCGTGATATTGAAAGCGGCATGATTGAAGATGGTACCGCCATTGGAAATGGACTTGCCACAGCCGTTAACAGGATCAAGGATTCCGATGCAAAAAGCAGGGTAATAATACTTCTCACTGACGGTGTTAACAACAGGGGAGAGATTGCTCCTGCAACTGCAGCAGACATAGCTAAAACCTTTGGTATCAGGGTATATACGATTGGTGTGGGTACTAAAGGAATGGCTCCTTATCCTGTCCAGACGCCATTTGGACTGCAGTATCAGAATATGCCCGTTGAGATTGATGAAGACATTCTCAGAAGTATATCAGACCTTACCGGAGGGATGTATTTCAGAGCAACAGATAATGATAAACTTGTCCTGGTCTATAAGGAGATTGATAAGCTTGAGAAATCAAAGATTGATGTAAGACAATTCAGCAGGAAGGATGAGAAATACCTTATTCCTGCACTGATTGCATTCATCCTTGTTGCCCTTGAAGTATTGTTGAGAAATTCTTTATTCAGAAATTTAACTTAAACGAAAAAGGAGCAAGATGCAACTGTTCAGATTTGCAAATCCGGAGTTCCTTTATCTGCTGCTGTTGCTGCCGGTAATGGCATTATTTTTCATATTGGAGATTTACAGAAGGAAAAGAGCAATAAGGAAAATCGGTGAGCTGAAACTGGTATATGACCTTCTCCCTGAACTTTCATCATCAAGACCGGTTATAAAGTTTATTAACATTATGATTGCCGTTGCAGCATTTATTATAATGCTTGCGCGTCCTCAGTTCGGCTCGAAAATAGAAGACGTTAAAAAACAGGGTGTGGAGGTAATTATTGCACTTGACGTTAGTAATTCGATGCTTGCCGAAGATATTCAGCCTAACAGACTTACCAGGGCAAAACAGGCTATTTCAAGACTTGTGGATAATCTGGAAAATGATAAGATTGGCTTAATAGTTTTTGCAGGAGATGCCTATACACAGATACCTGTTACAACCGATTATGTTTCCGCAAAAATGTTTCTTTCTTCTATAGGTCCGGAAATGGTCCCCAAGCAGGGGACTTCAATCGGAGCTGCCATATCACTGGGAATACGATCCTTTAGTCCGGGTGAGGAAAAGAGCAAAGCTATGATAATTATTACAGACGGGGAAAACCATGAGGATGACCCTGCTTCTGCAGCAGAAGAAGCTTCAGAGAAAGGAATTGTGATTCATGCTATTGGCATAGGTTCTGAACAGGGTGTCCCTGTTCCTGTTGTGACAGGAGGTAAAAGAGATTTCCTTAAAGATGTTGATGGGAATACAGTTATCACCAGGCTTGATGAGGAGATTCTTAAGAAAATTGCATTGTCCACAAACGGAAATTATGTCCGTGCAAACAATTCAAATATTGGACTTGATGAAGTATATGGGGAAATAGGAAAAATGAAAAAACAGGAACTTGAAAGTACTATGTATACAGAATATAACGATCAATTTCAGATATTTGCAGCAATAGCATTGTTTTTTCTTATTCTGGAATTTATCATTATGGACAGGAAAAACAGAAAACTGGCTAATATCCGATTGTTTAAATTCAAGGTTTAATTCACATTATGGAATAATGAAAATGATTGAAAAATACAGTATTAAAAAGTTGTTTTACCGCGTAATTATATGCCTGGCTTTTATGCTGTCACCGTTTTTATTATTTGCTCAGGCTGATAAAAAATTTATCAGGCAGGGAAACAAGGAATACAATAAGGGAAAATTTCAGGAATCAGAAGTTTCATACAGAAAGGCAATTGATGATAACAGGCGGTCTCCGGATGCTGTATTTAACATTGGCGATGCCCTGTATAAGCAGAATAAGTATGAAGAGGCAGCTAAACAATTTGCTGATAATGTAAATATGAATGAAGACAGGGAGAAAAAAGCTTCTGGACTTTATAACCTGGGAAATTCATTTCTCCAGAGTAAAAAACTGAAGGAGAGCATTGAAGCATATAAGGGATCATTGAAACTGGATCCGGATAATTTCGAGGCTAAATATAATCTTGCCTATGCTCAGGATCTTCTTATGAAGCAGGAACAGCAACAGCAACAACAACAGCAGAACCAGGATAAAGAAAATCAGGAAAACAAGGATCAGAAAAATGATCAGAATAAACAGAACAATGATCAGCAGAATAAGGAACAAAAGGAAAATCAGCAGAAACAGCAGCAGAAACCAGAAGAACAGACCATATCCAGAGAGGATGCTCAGCGTCTTCTGAATTCACTTGCAAACGATGAGAAGAATGTACAGGAAAAAGTTAAACTTGCAAAAGCAGCCAGGGAACGGAAATTAACAGTGAAGAACTGGTAACAAAATATCGAAATGAGGAAAAGTACACTATACAGGTTAGTTTTTATTATTTCAGTTTCACTTTCGCTTGCCGTATCTGCCCAGGATGTATCAGTAAAGGTGCAATATCCTCCTGTAGTGACAACAGGACAGCAGTTTAATATTACCTGGACTGTGAATTCAGGTGGAGGAGAATTTGCTGCCCCTTCCTTCAGCCCATTCTATAAGCTTATGGGACCACAAACATCATATAGTTCGAGTACCCAGATCATCAACGGAAGGATGTCCCAAACCACATCATATACTTATATTTATTTCCTGCAGGCAGTATCAGAAGGTAAATATGTGATACCACCGGCAACATTTACTCTGAAAAATAAAACTTATTCATCCGATTCATTATATATTGAGGTAGTTGGCGACGGCTCGCAGCAAAAAGGTGCTTCATCCAGCCAGGCTTCTGATCAGAATGTGGAAACAGGAGGGAAGGATATCTTTGTCAATCTTCTTCTTAGCCGCAAGGAGGTATATCTGGGAGAACCCATAACAGCAACAGTCAAAATCTATACAAGAATAAATATCGCCGGACTAAATGAGATTAAGTTCCCTCAGTTCAATGGATTCATGAGATCCGATCTAAATACGCCCCCTTTGACATCGCTTAACCAGGAAAATATAAATGGCGTAATTTATGGTACCGGAGTAGTTCAGCAGTTCCTGCTGTATCCTCAGAAAACAGGTGAGATTGTTATTGATCCCGTACAACTTACAGTGCTGATTCAGCAGAAATCTTCACAAAATGATCCTTTCTTTGGTGATTTTTTTGCCACCTATCAGACAATTCCAAGAATGATAGCGAGTCAGACACAAAAAATCAAGGTTAATCCACTTCCTGGTAACCAGCCTGCTGACTATTCGGGAATAGTCGGAAAGCTTGATTTAAAGGCTGTAATGAATAAGGATACTGTAAATGTTAATGATGCAATAAATTTCAGGATTACAATTTCAGGAACCGGAAACCTGAAGGTTGCAACTGCCCCTTCAATGAAGCTTTCTCCAGATATCGAAGTTTATGATCCAAAAACAACTGAGGACATTAGAAACGGTTTAAACGGTACTTCAGGGACAAAAGCTTTTGAATATCTGCTGATTCCACGCCATTATGGTGATTTTACAATTCCTTCTGTAACTTATTCATATTTTAACACTTCAAGTGGCAGATATGAGCAACTAAGGACACCTGAATTCAGGTTTTATGCAAGGAAAGGATCTGAACAAAATACTGATATTACGGTTTATGGAGGGGTTTCTAAGGAAGATGTTAAATATCTTGGAAAGGATATAAGGTTTATTAAATCAGATCCCGGTGATTTATCAGTAACTGAATCTCATCTTGTAGTCAACAGATTCTATTACAGTCTTTTCGCTCTGGCTTTATTTATCTTTTTCCTCATCCTTTTTATAAGACGTGAACATGTGCGCAGAAATGCCGATTTATCAAAAGTGCGTAACAGGAAAGCCGGAAAAGTAGCTTCCAGAAGATTGCATGAAGCTTCTATCTGCTTAAATAATAACCAGCTGGACAAGTTTTATGAAGAGATACTTAAGGCCCTCTGGGGTTATCTTAGCGATAAACTTAATATACCTGTTGCTGAGATGACCAGAACCAGAATAGTCACAGTTTTGACAGAGAAAGGTATTAGTGAATCAGAATTAAGCAGCCTCAATGAAATCCTTGATAAGTGTGAGTATGCAAGATTTGCACCTTCATCATCCGGAACTGAAGCTGCCACAATTTATAATGGTGCATCAGGTTTTATTAAGTCACTTGAAAATTCAATTACCTGAAAAATGAAATCAAAATCAAAAATATACCTGCTTTTACTTCTTGTCTTTATGACAACCGGTCTTTTTGCGCAGGATAGCAGGAATGATAAATTTAATCAGGGTGTATCATTATACAGTTCAGCAAATTACCAGGAGGCACTTGACAAATGGATGGATCTTTACAATACCGGTTACAGATCAGCTAAACTGAACTATAATATCGCAAATGCATATTTCAAACTTCAGAATATTCCGGCAGCAATACTTTTCTATGAACGTGCATATCTTCTCGATCCTGCTGATGAAGATATCAATTATAACCTTCAGATAGCCAGAACAATGATCGTTGACAGGTTTCAGGAAATACCTGAATTATTCTTCGTACGGTGGTATAATGTCATTTCCCTTCTCATCTCTTCAAATGCATGGGCTCTTTTAAGCCTTTTTGCTTTCCTTATATGTCTTATTTCAGTTTCAATCTATATCTATTCAACCCGCTACCTTTACAAAGTATTAGGCTTTTGGTTTGCTGTTTCAATGTTAATTATCTCATCTTTTTCATTTGCCTTAAGTCATAGAAATAAAGGTCTGGTATCTGACAGTCAGAAAGGGATAATCTTTAGTCCGGTAGTCAGCGGTAAAAGTTCTCCTGATAACAGCGGCACCGATCTGTTCGTTCTGCATGAAGGTACCAAGGTTACCATTGAAGACCAGGTAGGTGAATGGTATGAAATAAGGCTGTCCGATGGCAATAAAGGATGGGTGCCTTTAAATAGTCTTGACATTATATAGAGGTTATGCAACTTATTTTGTATTTTTGATGTCTGATATTTACCAGTCAGATAATTATAGTTATGAAGAAGTCCCTGTTTTACATTTTGCTATTATTTTCGCTGTTTTCCTGCAAGAAAACTGAGTTTTCTCCTGAAGGCCCTACGGATGTCCGGATACATAACCTGACAACATTTGCTTTATATGAGTTGACTGTTGATATTGACACAATAGTAAATTATGGCAGCCTGAATCCTCAGAGTAAAACCGATTATATAAGATTTCCCAAAGCATATCCAAAGGCAACCATCTCGGCAAAGATTAACAGAAATGGATCGCTGGTAACCGTATCCACCGAAAAATTTGATTACACATTTATGCAGTATATGGGGCAGATGAAAATAACCTATGAAATCTATATGCCTCAGCCTGATAAGAATCTATTTGATGTTAAGGTTATTGCTGAAGAACCACTTGTCCTTAAATAAGCATATTTAAAATGTATGTAATATTTATACATTTGTCATAATTACCTGACAGATGGATGAGTTTATTACAGCATGCCCGCGAAATTGTTACAGTACATGTACTTTCATAGTCCAGGTTTCAGGGAACAGAATAAAAAGAATTCTTCCATTTAGCGGTAATAGGGCAACCCCTGAAGGTCCTTGTATTAAAGGCCTTTCGTATATTGAAAGATCGTCATCCCGCGACAGGATTATTTATCCATTGATCAGAAAAAAAGATGGAACATTTATTAGAATTCCATCTGATGAGGCACTGGATATAATAAGCAGCCGTCTTGGATCAATACGTAACAGATACGGTTCCCATAGTATACTCTGGTACAGGGGAAGCGGAATGTCGGGGCTGACAAACGAAATCGGATACTCATTCTGGAAGGCGTTCGGAGGTACAACGATTACTTACGGCAACCTGTGCTGGCCGGCAGGACTGGAGGCTGTGAGACTTACACTTGGCAGTGTAAAGCATAACGTACCATGGGATTTAGTGAATGCAAAAACAATAATAATTTGGGGGAAGAATCCTGCTGAAACCAATGTGCACGAAATAAGGTTTATTGCAGAAGCCCGTAACAGGGGAGCAAAGGTTGTTCTAATTGATCCTGTACGAACTCCCAGTGCGGATAAGACTGATATGATGTATTCCATCAATCCAGGTACAGATGCTGCACTGGCTCTTGCAATTGCAAAAGTGCTTATTGATAATGGTTTAATTGATTGTGAATTTATTAACAATCATGTTGCAGGGTACGAATCATTCAGGGATTCGCTGAATATTACACCGGAATCGGCGGAGGAAATAACCGGGATACCTGCCGGAGATATAATAAAACTGGCCTTTATGATTGGAAAAGGAGGACCTGTAACATTCCTCCCGGGTTATGGATTGCAGAGACATATTAATGGTGGTCAGACTGTCAGATCAATACTTGCTCTGGCGGTGATTACAGGAAATATTGGTAAGCAAGGTTCCGGTTTTAATTATGCAAACCTCCAGAGCTACATCTTTGATTCTGTCAAAGAACCTGATTCCTACTACCCTGATCCAAAGAATGACAGTCCTTTCCGTCGCACTTTGTCCATGGCAAAACTTGGCCAGGATATGATGAATGCTTCAGACCCTGTGTTGAAGACTGCCTTTATTGAACGGGGTAATCCAATACTCCAGTCACCTGATTCTAACAAGGTTTCAAAGGCATTTTCGTCAATGGAATTCAGGGTTGTGGTTGAGCAGTTTATGACAGACACAGCTAAGATTGCAGATATTATCCTCCCTGCAAAAAATATGTTTGAGCAGTCAGATATTATCGGTTCTTACTGGTCGCCCTATGTACAGTTCAAACCGAAAATTCTGGAATCCCCGGGTGAAGTAATGCCTGAAAGCGAAATTTACTATGAACTTTCAAAACGCTTGGGATTAGTTTGTTCTGAAAATCAGATACCTGAGCCTGGTAATCAAAATATTGAGAATTGGCTGAAAGAAAGGATAAAGGGATATTCTGATCTACAACTTGAAGACCTTAGAGATGGACCGGTCATTGCTCCCGGATTACAGGAAATTGCCTACCATGATTTTAAATTTGAGACCGAAACCGGTAAAATTGAGATCTATTCACAAACTGCTTATGAAAAATGGAATGTATCACCGGTTCCTGAGTATGTTCCAATTAAGCGAAAAGATGAAGAGAACAATTTTCCTCTTGTACTGATTACTCCAAATGCTTCCGGGCGTATACATTCACAGTTTGGAAATCTTAAGGTCATTGCAGAAAACTCTGAAACTCCTGCTTTAATGATCTCACCTGAGGATGCTGAAAGGAGAAAGATATCTGACGGATGCAGGATAAGGATTTATAACGAATCAGGCGAACTGTTTACAGCAGTAAGAATATCAAACAGAATTCCGTCAGGGGCCGTATTGTTGCATAATGGAATCTGGATGGAAGAAGGAGGAGGAGGTAATATTCTGATATCAGGAAGAGAAACAGATATGGGTTACGGATCAGCCTTTCATGATAATATGGTTGAAATTGAACTTGCAGACTGAAAATGAAAAAGGGATTTGTCTTTAATCAGTCATTGTGTGTTAACTGCAAAGCCTGCAGTGCTGCATGTTCTCTTGAGAACAATTTTACAGTGAAAGTCAGGAATGTGCTGACCTATAACCGTGAGGCAGCTGCATCGGTTCCTTTGTCACATCTCTCAATAGCCTGCAATCATTGTGAAATTCCGGTCTGTATGATGGGATGTCCTGTATCAGCATACAGATATGACTCCTTATCAGAAGCTGTGATTGTTGACGAATCAAAATGTTTTGGCTGCAAATACTGCGTTTGGAATTGTCCCTATGATGCTCCAAAGTATGATCCTGTAAAAGGTGTTATCGGGAAATGTCATTTTTGTTATTCCAGACTTGGTGAGGGTATTGAACCCGCCTGCTCATCAGGATGTCCAACGGGTGCCCTGAGTTATGCAGATTTAAGTGAATTAAATCCAATGAACACCACTGAATGGTTTCCGGAAAATGAATTATCTCCTTCGTTCAGATTTAAGGGGATTACAAAGAATATTCCCTTGAGGATTATTCCGGATTCACTATTCATAAAGAAAATAAATTCAGTACCGGAAGAGAAAAAGATCAGGAGATCGGACTGGAGCCTGATTTTATTCAGCTTCTTCTCAATGCTCTCCGTTTCTTTTATCGCTTCCTTATTACTTAAAGGTGAATTGAGAGATAGTCTTCTTCTGGTGATTCTGCTATTTTTACCCGGTGTATTTTCAGTATTTCATCTCAGTAAATGGTACAGGGCGTGGAGAGCTGTTTTTAATTTTAAATCCTCACCACTCAGCAGGGAAATAGCAGCATATTTGTTTTATGTGATTATTTCAATAACCTCAGTTTTTTCCCATGCCCCATGGCTGTTAGTTGTTGCAGTTGTTTCAGGACTGTTATTATTACTGGCCATTGATGGGGTTTATATTTACTCTCAGAAAGACCCTGTTGTATATCTGCATAGCGGACAGACATTTATTACAGCCCTTCTTCTTATTTCATTCCTGTCAGGTTCTGTCTGGCCTTTCATCTTTATTGCCTGCATTAAAATTCTGATATCAATTTATCTGTATAAACCTTCAGGGAGGAATATTGATATTCTGAGACATATACGTAATGCACTGCTGCTTGTGGCTGGTGCCAGTATCATCTCAGGAATCTCATACCCTCAGTTATCCGTAATAATTATTTTTTTAACTGGAGAATTCCTCGACCGCATCCTGTTTTATTTTGATTTTGAACCAACTAATATTAATAATCTGATATATAAACATATAGCTGAAGGAAAATATGAAACAGAAAGAGATTAACAGTTCAAGAATGCCGGTGTACAGGGATGCCGGATTTGAACTTTTCAATGCAGAACTTACTGCCGAAGCATTCAGGAAAGAGACAGAAAACAATCGTGAACCTGATAATTATATTTATTCGCGATACAGAAATCCTACTGTGGTTTCAGCCGAGGAGGAGATAATGAAACTTGAAGGATGCGACTGGGCTTTACTCACCCAGTCAGGTATGTCAGCAATAGATACCGCCCTTTCGGTATTTCAGAATGGTAAAGAAAGCAGGCCATGGCTTTTCTTTTCTGAAATTTACGGAGGTTCAATATCATTTGTGGAGTCAATACTGAAGAAGAGAAGAGGTCTGGATATACACTATTTTATGCCTGCAGACGGTGAATATGACCTGAAGAAACTGGAAGTCATGGTTTCTTCTTTGAAACCTGAATTGATATATATTGAATCTGTCTCCAATCCGATGCTAATTGTAACTGATGTTCCGTCTGTTGTAAAGATTGCAAAAAAACATGGTTGCAGAGTAATTCTTGATAATACATTTGCAACTCCATTTCTGTATAAACCACTTAACGATGGGGTGGATCTTGTTATACACAGTGTTACGAAATATTTTTCAGGACATGGAAATATCTCTGCCGGAGTGATTTGCGGGAATAATGATATGCTTATGAGGTCAGCTGTTGAGTACCGTAAATTTGTCGGACATATGTTATCGCCTGATGATGCATACCGGCTGGAAACACAGATTAAAACATTTAAACTCAGATTTAAGTCTCAGTGTGAAAATGCTTCAGCCCTTGCTGAGTTACTGAATTCCCATCCTGCTGTTGAAAGAGTATGGTATCCCGGAATGAAAGGCCATGCAACTCACTCTATTGCAAAGAAGCTTTTCAGTGGCAAAGGATATGGAGGGATGATAACATTTGACCTGAAAGGTAAGGGTAAAACTGAAAAGGGGAAGAAAAGAGACAGGTTTATATCTCATGTATCAGAGCATATTAAACTTATTCCCACTCTTGGCGATCCACACACTATTCTTATGCCTGTTGAATCTGTGTGGGGTGCAAAATATCCTGAACCTGGTATGATAAGATTATCAATTGGTTTTGAGGAGTATTCAGATATTCTGGATACGATTACAATGGCTTTGAATAAACTATAACAGCTCGTAATTATCGCCAGTCTACAGGATTTTTCCCATTTGCAAGCAGATAATCATTGCATTTACTGAAATGTTTATTGCCGAAGAATCCTCTTGATGCTGATAGGGGAGAAGGATGAACAGATTCAAGAACAAGATGCCTGTTCCTGTCAATGTTTTCTCCTTTCTTCTGAGCATATGCCCCCCATAAAAGAAATACTATATTCGATTTCTCCCTGTTCAATACGGAAATGACAGAATCTGTGAATTGTTCCCAGCCCTTTTTCTGATGTGACCCTGCAAGATGAGCTCTGACTGTAAGTGTTGCATTGAGCAGCAGAACTCCCTGACGTGCCCATCGTTCAAGATTTCCTGAAGCGGGTCTGCTTAATCCCAGATCAAGTTCAATCTCCTTGAAAATATTTATAAGACTGGGAGGAAATCCAACTCCGTCCCTGACAGAGAAACAAAGACCATGTGCCTGTCCGGGACCATGATATGGGTCCTGACCAATTATAACAGTTCTTACATCCGAAAATGGACAGAGATTAAATGCATTAAATATCAATCCTGCCGGAGGATATACCGTTGTCTTTTTATATTCTTCTTTAACAAATTGAGCAAGATTATTAAAATACTCTTTGTCAAACTCATCTTTCAGCACTGACTTCCAGCCGGTTTCTATTGCAACATCCATTTTTGCCCTGCGGATTTGTGTTGGACTTTTATATCATCTAAAGTAAATAATATTTGAAATTATACGAAAATAAATGGGCTGACCTTTTATTGTCAGCCCTCAACCCATTTTACCCACAAACCTAAAACTTGTGAAATCCTACAAATGCAGTGACTTTCAGAATTAAAGTGACACTGCATTATTGATTACAAATTTAAACAAAATTTAATTAAAATGCTAATAATTAGACTGTAATTTAGAGCTATTTTTTGAAAACAAAATAAACAGCAAGTAACGAATACCAATACTTAAATTACAGAATTCTGGCATAGATCTGCTTCGGATCGCCATCAGCATAAAAATCTTTAAGTGAGGCCTGGAGGGTATATCCGTTTCGCTGGTAAAATGCCTCTGTTGAAGCATATAATGGTCTTCCTGAAGTTTCAATCCAGAGAATTTTACCGCCGGCTTTTTTCACATCTTCCTCAACTGCTTTTAGAAGTAGTGAACCAAGCTTTTTATTTCTGGAATTCTGATGGACTGCTATCCAGAAGAGGTCCCAGGAATGAGTGGAAAAGTCATTCTTTGCATAGTTGGCAAATGCAACAAAGCCGTCATCATCAACTATTTTCATCCAGAGGTATCCGCTTTTTTCCTCACCCTTGGCCAGAGTAGCATCAGCAATTTCGAGTGCTGTCTGGATCTCAAATTCATAAAAAAAATCAGTTGACCTGAGTATCTCTTCAATTGCCTTCCTGTCTTTTGCTGTTATTCCTCGTGATATGGTTTGCATTGATTAAGTATTTAGATCGTCAATGATTCTTTTCAATACGTCGGGAAAATTATAACCTCCGGCACGTGTGGCAGCCATGAAACCTCCATTTGGCTGAATACAAGGATTTGCGTTTATCTCAATTACATATACATTATTATTATTGTCTACCCTGGCATCAACTCTTGCATATCCTTTGAGTCCGAAAAGTTTCCAGCAGTCAAGTGCCACATTCCTCAGCTTTTTAGCAACTTCAGCATCAAGCTTGTCTCCGGGGAAATCACGTACGGTATTATCATATTCAAAAGTATTGAATTCCCACTTTGCCTTATAGTCTATTATCTTAGGTCTGGATTCATCATACCCTACAAAAACAATTTCTGCAAGAGGCAATACTTCAGGTCCGTTTGGTCCGGAAAATACACTCATATTGAATTCCCGTCCGTCGATAAATTCTTCGATGAACCAGTGTGAATCACTCAGCCCTTTAAGTTTTTCTTCATATCCTGGTTTGCAGTTGAATACCGAATCGGATGTAATTCCAAGTGAACCATCTTCCCAAATTGGCTTAAGTATATATCTTTTACCGGGTTCAAGTAGCTTCATCTGTGAAGGTAAATAAGATGCAGGATTTGGAATTCCTGCCAGCTTCATCATCTGACTCGCAAGCACCTTGCTTGTGGTTAGGAAGATTGCCTCGTGTGAATTTCCTGCATACGGTATGCAGTTCAGATTAAGCAACGCGGGTACAAAATAATTAAGTTCACCCTTATTGTTGATCGACTCTACGAGGTTGTAAACAAAATCAGGTTTTTCAAGTACAAGGGTTTTAATTTCATCCATGAACTTTTCTGAAATTCCCTTCCTGTAAACATCAATACCAAGATCTCTCATTCCCTGCTCAACATGTACTACCTGATCCAATACATCAAGTTCGTCTTCAAGAGCACCCGGTAATGGCTCATTATAAATAATGCAGCATCTCCTCATAGAAAAAATCTAACCTTTTGATATTATTTTCTTATTCGTCTTTTATTCTCTTTATTGCAGAAACCATTATCATCTCCAGTAATTTCTGGTAATCAATATTGTACATCCTGGCAAGGATTGGCAGATCTGAATGAACCGGATTCAGTCCGGCCAATGGATTTGCTTCAATAAAGCATATCCTGCCGTTCCTGTCTGCCTTCACATCAACTCTTCCACCATCAACAGCATCAAGTGCTTTCCATGCCTTTACTGCAACAGCTATACATTCTTCTGCAATGTCAGATGAAAGAGGTTCATATTTACAGTAGTCGTGATAATTCTCCTTAACATGAACTGAGTAGGGGAGATTATCGGCTGTTATAACTTCCATTCCACCGATTGCTATTGTATCATCGCCATGACCGATTACGCCAACTGTAAATTCCCTTCCCGGTAAATACTCTTCAACAAGAGCAGGCTGATTGAATTCCTTCAGAATCCATTCCACCATGCTGCTGAGTTCAGATATATTTTTTACCAGGCTTTTATCAGTTATACCTTTTCCGGTTCCTTCAGAAACAGGTTTAACGAACAATGGATAAATAAGCTTCAGATCAGCCAGATCCTTCATATCAGTTACAAGAAATCCCGGACTAACCGGGACACCTGCTTCAGCAACAACGAGTTTTGCAAGGTGTTTATTTAGAGAAATTCCCATTATAACCGGACCGCTGAATACATAAGGTATCCTGTACTGGTCGAGTATTGCAGGGACAACTGATTCTCTTCCATCACCAAACAAACCTTCTGCAATATTGAATACCATGTCCCATCTTTTGCCGGCGGCAAGGGCTTCTATAAGCTGAAATGCATTTCCAATCAGTTCAGTTTCATGTCCCATTATTTTTAAAGAATCAGCCAGGGCATCAACTGTTTCCTGCTTGTCAAATTCGGCAGTTTCCTCCATAGAATATCCACGGTCAAGATACCATGACCGCAGATCATAGGTTAAACCAATTTTCATTAACAGCTATTATTTTTCAGGATATTCGCATAATACCCCTTTGTAGTTACGCATTACTATTTTTTCGTCATTATGCTCAACCACATAGTTTGGCAGCAGAGGAATTTTACCACCTCCGCCGGGAGCATCGACAACGAATGTAGGAACAGCATAACCACTGGTATAACCTCTCAGTCCTTTTATTATTTCAAGGCCTTTCTTTACTGTTGTCCTGAAATGACCCGAACCGGGGATAAGGTCGCACTGATAAAGGTAATATGGCCTTACCCTTATTTTGAGCAGCTTATGCATAAGTTCTTTCATTACCGGAACATTGTCATTAATGCCTTTTAACAGAACTGTCTGGCTTCCCAGGGGGAAACCGCCATCAGCAAGCTTAATACAGGCTTTTGCACACTCATCGGTAACTTCGGCCGGATGAGAAAAATGCAGACTGATGAAAAGCGGATGATATTTTCTCAGAATGTTTACAAGGTTATCGGTTATTCTCTGAGGAAGAACAACAGGTATCCTTGTTCCGATTCTGATTATTTCAACATGTTCTATTTTCCTGATATTTGATAATATATAGTCAAGTATTTCATCACTAAGGGTGAGAGGATCTCCACCGCTTATCAGAACGTCACGAACCTCCCTGTGTGCGGCTATATAGCTGAAAGCCTTTTCGAAATCCTGCCTTCCAAGCTTATCGAGCTTTCCAACTGAATGAGACCTGGTACAGTACCTGCAATAGTTTGAACATACCTGGGTAACCGTAAACAGAACTCTGTCAGGATACCTGTGGACGATTCCCTTCACAGGAGAGAATGATTTTTCATGAAGCGGATCTGACTGCTCAGTGGTATGAGTCAATAACTCCTCAACAACGGGAATGACATTCCGTCTCATCGGATCTGAGAATTTTGTGTTGTAGATCAATGAAGCGAAGTAGGGAGTAATCCTTAAAGGCAGACGACCTTTCAGATTATTAATGGCCATAACCTCTTTCTCGGAAAGTTTCATGATTTTCTTTAGATCATCGATGCTGGTGAAAGCATTCCTGAGCTGCCATTTCCAATCATTCCAGGAATCGATAGTCGTTAGGGGGAAGAACCGTTGCCTGAAGTCGGTACTTCGGTTGCTAACTAACTGAATTGGGATTTCGTTTTGCGAAAAAATCGTGGTTTCCGCGCCAGGCTCTTCATCAGAAGAGCAACCCACGAGGCGACTCTCTTCACGGAGTGTCGTAGCCTCATTACTGTTAGCGTTCATAATTGCAGATGAGCAATTTCACCTTTTCTTTAAAATTTGTTTTGTTAAATTAATATTGGTTTTTATAATTAATTGGGACGAAAATAAATAATCTATTCATACATTGTATCATTCGACTGTCATAAATATTAACACAATTTGTATTTTATTAACACTTTGTTTTTCCTTAGTCTTTTACACATATCTTATATAATTGTCATTCATATAGTTACAGCAATTTAGTTTTAATCCTGCCTTATCTGGTTTTTACAGGTTTTTCAGATATTATTTTTCGACTCATTTTTTCTTCCACAAAAATATACTATTCGATATTATTCTTAATAGAATTTTACGATTCATTTAGCTTGATTAATTTATGAATGCATTTATTA
>Ga0129298_10000189_pt1 | contig 22190 bp, 23 predicted proteins | sample I19B2metaG_FD_94707 | JGI IMG/M metagenome (GOLD analysis project Ga0129298, IMG submission 94707) | Lake sediment bacterial and archeal communities from Gulf of Boni, Indonesia to study Microbial Dark Matter (Phase II) - ​I19B2 metaG | ecosystem: Environmental > Aquatic > Freshwater > Lake >... | reverse complement strand
GGCAGAATCATCAAAGAACCCTCGATCCAGTGGGCGACGATGGGCGGGCAAGCGAGTTTCGCTCCTGTCTGGGGCTCTGCCAACGGCGTGGTCGTGTTTGACGGTTGCATTTGGCCACCTGACGAGGTCAACATCCTACGAGAGCCTGTCAAGCTAACCGTGAAGGACAGTCGTATAATCAAGATCGAAGGGGAATCTCAAGCAATGATGTTTGAGAGATGGCTGCGAAGCCTCGACGATCCTCACATGTTCGACCTCGTGCACATATCATATGGCTTCAATCCAGGCGTCAAGAAGATCAGCGGCAGAATTCTCGAAGATGAGAGGCTATTCGGCGGAATCGAGATGGGTATTGGTAGCTACAGAGGACGACCTGCGAAGGGGCACACTGACGGTGTGATGCATGCCCCGTCTATTTGGCTCGACGGAAAACAGGTCGAAGACACAGGGAAGTACATCGAACCTACACTCATTGATCTCAGTCACCAGCTAGGAATCTGAACCGACCTCGACGCAGACATTATCGATAGGCTTGAGCAGACCTTTCTTCTTGTAGAGATTGCTGTCTTCGAGAGCCTTCAGTGGCAACCTTAAGAAAGAAGAAAAAGAAAAGAGGGGAGTTACTTGGTTTGGGGCTTTGGTCTCTTCATCCAGTAAGCTGCGCCTGTGACTATGATGACCACTAAGACGATCAGGCCTATTGTCTCTGTTCCGATTCCAGGTTGTGGTGCAGGTGTTGTCGTCGTCCTTACGGTGGGGGTCGTCGTTACGGGAGCAGGTGCCTTAAGCCAGTAGACACGTTCAGTTCTTTCGAAGCAGACTCCTCCCGTGTACTCGAATGCTCCTGCCTGGAATTCGTCTGAGAAATCGAGATTCAAGGCGTTGACGTACTGGCGTGTAACCAGCCAAACGGCTGCCTGATCCTCAACCAGAAGCCTCGTCGCCTGTTTGACCAGATCAGCCCGTTTCGCCCTGTTCATTTCAATCTCAGACGCGTAGAACAGCTCGTTGACTTTTGAGTTGTTGTATCCGCCCGCATTGGACCACGAAACAGGTTCTATGCCTTTTCCAGTGTAGTATCGTATGATGAGCAGTGGGTCGGGGCCGGTGGACATTGGGAAGACGAACGTGTCAAAGTCCCAACGTTTGAAGACTGCGTCATGCCACGCTGGAGTGTCCAACGAGACAATGCTAAGGTCGATTCCTACTTCCTTGAGAGTGTCTCTCATGACTTCGCCTGCCTTCACATGTGTCGGGTAGCCCACTGGGTCGACTGTTATCCTGAACTTGAACCGGGTCCCGTCCGGTCCCTTTGGGTATCCAGCCTCATCCAAGAGTTTGTTCGCCAGTGCAAGATCAAATCCTGGTTGCTTTGCGTCGGGGTCTTGGTACCATTTGCATGCGGGGGCTGGCGAGACAGGGCCAGGCTGTGGAATTGCCGTGCCGAAGTACACAAGTTCGCTTATCTTCTTCGGATCAACTGCGCTAGCAATAGCTTTTCTCACCTTAAGATCCTTGAAGAACTTGGGCCCGTTGGGTTGTAGGTTGAAGATTAGCACGTCGCATGAGCCTGATTGACTGGGGTAGAGCCAGACCTTCTTGCCTGGCAGTTTCCCGGCCTTGATGTCAGCTTCAAGCCTCACACCGTCTGCGTAGCTCAGTGTCATCGCCCACAGTAGGTCTACTTCTCCTTTCTCGAAGGCCAGTGCTCTGCCAGAGGTGCTGGGGATTATTTTGAAGATCATTTGGTCGAGGTATGGTATGCCTTTCTTCCAGTACTTCTCGTTCTTCACTAGTGTTATGTGGTCTCCTCTCACCCATTCCTTGTACTTCCAGGGACCTGTGCCGACAGGTTCATTGTTGTACTTGTTCGTGGCTAGATCGGTGCCATCATAGAGGTGCTTTGGAACAATGCTCCATCCAACTCCACCGAATCCTTGGATTGGAGAGAACATTGCTGGCCAAGGAGTCTTCATGTTGATGACTACTGTGTAGGCATCAGGTGTCTCTATGGACTGTACAGCTTTCAGGAACATTGCAGCGAAACCGTTGTAGACAGGGTTCACTTTCTCGTAGCTATACTTCACGTCAGCTGAAGTGAACGGTTTCCCATCATGCCACGTCGCGTTCTTGATCAGGCTGAACTTCAGAGTCATACCATCTGAAGAAACCTCCCATTTCTCGGCAAGCTCAGGTTTCCATGCTCCTGTCACAAAATCGTTGGCGACAAGGGTGTTGAAGAATTGATGGCCAACCTGCTGGAACAGGAACGTTCCTGAACCTGCTCCAAGAAGGCCTGGAAGAGCTGGATCACTGCCCATACCCCAAACAAATGTACCGCCATATCTCGGTTGAGCCATTACGGGAGTAGTCATTGCCGGTGTCAGAAGAACTGTGACAATGGTCATAGCCAACAGCAGCTTCACTAAATCGATTTTCATAACTTAATTCCTCCAAAACGGTAGGTCTTCCGGACCTTGTGGCTTTAAGCCTTGCGCTAGACATGGCACTCGTTCGTACTAATCCGGCGCAGATGTGGGCCGCCACAGCCTACTTTCTTATCGTATCTGCTCTCCACTCGTCTATGAACATCTGAAGGATTTCCGTCTGAAGCTTGGGCCGAGTCGCCGGATCCCTGATCAGTTGTCGGTCCTTGATCTTGTCTCTGACCCTGCCATAGAATTCCTTTCTTGAGAATTCCCCTATGAAGGGCTGAAGTTCCAGCAGGCTGCTGAAGAGGTCCATGAACCGTAGAGAGGCGTAGCTTGGATCGTCGACGAACTCAATAGAGTAGTTGAGCGTTCGCAGAAGAACGTCGAAGAACTGGTCCTCCCCTTTCTCTGCCATTCAAGACGCCTCCAGCTTCTCCCAACGCTTTCCAAAGAAGTCTATGCAAACGATTTCTGATAGGGCCTTCTTTGAGGGCGGATCAGGCACCTTGTCTGGATGCCCCAGAGACACGACCAGTATCGGCTCCCAGCTGGAAGAAGCGTTCACGATCTTCTTCACAGCCTCTCTGTTGAACGAGACGATGGGGCAGCCGCCTAATCCAAGCGCATGAGCCGCCAGAAGCATGTTCTCAGCAGCAAAACACGCATCGAGAATCCCCCTTCTCTCGTCACTCTTATCGATCCCTATCACTACGGCGGCTGCAGCATCCCCATAGAATCCAGGAGAACAATTCCTCAGCATCCGCATGACTCCTGGGCCACGCACATAGATGAATGTCCAAGGCTGTTTGTTTCCCGCTGAAGGCGCCAGTCGCGCAGCCTCAAGTATCTTGACCATGTCTTCATCCGGGATAGGATCAGATCTGAAGCTCCTTATGCTTCTCCTTGTTCTTATCGCCTCAAGTACTTCCAACATTCTTCGCCTAGTCCATACCCCTGTATTCGGGCTTTAGGCCTTAGCCCAGTCACTTGAATAGAGTTTTCACGCCAAGACCGGCTGAATGGCAAGCCAGAATCCTAGGTGAAATGTTAAATATCCTTCCGGAGCTGTTTGCGAGATCAAGGTGAGCAACCCTTCTATCTGCAATCAAACAAGTCAGATAGATGTAAAGGGGTTCATAGCCTGAGCCCTGTTGGAGGATAGATGTGAGTGAGGACTCTGACTAAGCAGGATATGGCTGACCTTCTTGTTGGTGCTGCCATACTTGGATGTGGAGGGGGAGGAAGCGAGCAACTGGGCCAAAGACTGATCAACACAGTCTATGATTCAGGAAAGCAATTCACACTGGCAGATCCAATGGAGATCCCTGACGATGCGTATCTCTGCATAATCGCCGGAGTGGGAGGAGGCGTAGGAGAGGAGATCAAGAAGAAGCTCCAGCCGTACTTGGCAGCTACGGAGAAGCATGATCTGGTCGACATCCAGACGAAGACTGGTCAAAAAGCAAGAGCAGAACTGGAAGCGGTGATCGGCCAACGCTTTCACAGCTATGTGCCGAGCGAGATAGGTCCCGGGAACACCATTCTGCCAATGTACCTCGCGACCATCGAAGGAAAGCCTGCAGTCGACGCGGACGCTTGTGGAAGAGCCAAGCCAGAGATGTCACTTTCCACAACTCACGTCGCAGGCATACCAATCTCACCCATGGCAATGACGAACACAATAGGCGACATCATGATCGTGAAGAAGGCGGCAGATGACTATCGCGGCGAAGACATAGCAAGGTACATGGCCGTCATATCGGGCGGCATGGTCAGCGTAGCAAGAGCCCCAAACACCGCAGCCAACTACAAACAAGGAGTCGTTCGCAACTCGATATCCCGCTGCATCAGACTTGGATCCTTGGTAAGAACCAGTAAGGAGAAGGGGCTGAACCCGGTGGAATCCATCCTCAAATCCGAACTCGACTGCATCCAGCTCTTTGGCGGAAAGATCAGCTCATGGACAAGAAAGGAGGAAGGGGGGTTCATGTGGGGCGACCTGAGTATCCAGGGCTCACATGACTTTCAGGAACATCGTCTGGGCATCTGGTACAAGAACGAGTACTTGGTCACTTGGATCGACGGAAAGCCTTACGCAACATGCCCAGACTCAATATGCGTTATCGACGCCTCTACCGGCGAAGGACTCTCCGCATGGGTTCCAGATCTCAAAGCGCAGACCGGCAGAGAGATTGCAGTCTTAGGATTCAAGGCAGATAGGCTTTGGCGAACAGAGAAGGGCACTCGCCTATTCGGTCCAAGACACTTCGGCTACGACATCGACTTTGTTCCCATAGAAGAACTTCCTCGCTGACACAACAGGGAGTTATCTACCCAGCTCTTCCTCAAACGTCCACGATGGCCAACTCTTGAACCAGACTATCCAAGCCTAGACAGATCGCCTCTTACACTCTCCTCATCTTCAAGAGTCTCTTCTTCGGCAGTCTAGGTTTCTTTGCTCTTCTAACGTCAGCGACCGCCATTTCTCAGAACCAAGCAATAGTCTTCTCACTTGCAGGCAATAAACTGGTCCTCGAAGAACAACTGTAACAGGTCGGACATGTGTTTCACGTATCAGATTTCGTGAAACATTCCGCTGTCTGGTGCAGCAATCCTGCGATTTCAAAGCCTCGCACCTGCAATACGGCACGATCGTCCGGCGCAGACAGAGCAGACGCTTATATGCGCTTGAAGTCGATTTGGATTCTTGATGCTAGAATGTCCATAAGAGAAAAGGAGTCGTACATCGAGGAACCGCTTGTAAGAATGGCCCAGATCTGGACCAAACTATACTATCACATGGCACGGGAGTTCGTCTCACTTGGAGAAGAAGGTGAGAATGCTCTTCGAAGGGCGATCAGGAACTTCGCCAAGGATAGAGGCGAAACAATGAGGAATGTTGCTGAAAGTCGAAGGTTGCCGCTGACATATGAGACGCAGAGAAGTGATCCGCCTCAAGGCGTCCACGATATGCCGTTCCGGGAGATTTGCGCAGCCGCTCACAGGTATTTTCCTCAGATAAAGGCCGAATATTCCTCTGAGGGCTTTTGCCCGTACGCTGAATGGTGGAAGAAGTATCCCGACGGACCGGCTTTAGGCAGGATCTACTGCGACGAGTTTCACCATGCGTTATGGGCAGCGTTCAATCCAAAGCACAGGGTCGACATGGTTGAAACAATCACAAAAGGAGACCCAAAGTGTACGCTCGTGAGCTACGTGGAAGGAGATGAGTACGACAGGAAACGTACGGCTGCCATCAAAGAGATTTGCGAGAAGGCAAAGGGTTACGGGTTCATGGTGGATTCAAGCGAGCACGGAGACCTAAGGAAAGCCTGCGAGAAAGCCCAGTCGAAAACATAACATCCATCCCTTGTACCTGAATATGCATTGAGTGGTCTGGCTATGGGCGATGACTTTGTGAGATTCAAGGCGGCTGTGGTTCAGGCGGCCCCTGTACTGTTTGATCGCGAGGCAACCGTCGAGAAAGCCCGCAATCTTGTTGCCGACATTGGGAGGCAAGGCGCGAAACTCATCCTCTTCCCTGAAGCATTCATCCCAGCATACCCACGCGGACTCACATTTGGTAACGTGGTGGGAAACCGAACCGATCTAGGGCGACGGGTTTGGGAACGATACTGGGCCAATGCAGTTGATGTGCCGAGCCCCACGACGCAACTTCTCGGCGCGGCTGCCCGTGAGGCAAACGCATATCTCGCCATCGGGGTAATAGAACGAGGCACAGAAGCTAGTCGTGGAACTCTGTACTGCACCTTGCTCTACTTCTCTCCGAACGGAAGCCTCGTCGGGAAACATCGGAAGATCAAGCCTACAGCTGCCGAACGTTTGATCTGGGGGGAAGGCGACGGCAGCACTCTGACAGTGCTCGACACAGAGCTGGGTAAGATTGGTGGCCTGATCTGCTGGGAGAACTACATGCCATTGGCCCGCACAGCAATGTACGGCAAAGGAGTCGAAATCTATCTGGCGCCAACAGCCGACGCACGAGAAAGATGGCAAGCCACGCTGCGCCACATAGCCCTTGAAGGCCGCTGCTTTGTCCTCGGCTGCAACCAATTCGTAACGAAGGCCATGTATCCAAAAGACCTGGAGCTGATCAACGAGCTGGACAGTCAACCCGACTTAATCTGTCGCGGCGGAAGCGCAATCGTTTCGCCCTCAGGAGAATACCTGGCCGGCCCATTGTATGACCAAGAAGGAACCCTCTTCGCAGAACTGGATCTGGCAGAGATAGTTCGCGCCAAATTCGACTTCGATGCAATAGGTCACTATTCACGACCCGACATCTTCCAACTAATTGTCAATGAACAACCAATGCAGACTATTGGTTCCACAAATTGAAGGAAGAAACAGCTTCGAAGAGGATCTAATCATTAAGGCCTCATCGGAAGAAGCAATCTCCTGAAAACGCAAGGTGAAAGACAGCGGAGAAGAAAGACAGGACAATGGAGCACGTGGCATCCTTTCTGTTAGCCTAGCCTACATCGATGGAGTAAGGGCTATTCGCTCATTGTTGAAACAAGCTATGGTTCTCTGTTGAGGGACGCGAGCCTGTTGAGGGGTTACGCTGCCACTTCTTTCTTGGCCAGAGCTTGGACCATTAGGGGAACATTCCTGCTCGCGTTAAGCACCTCTAGGAAGAGGGGCTCACCTCTCTGGCCTAGGTGAATGACTATGTCTCCCATCTCCTCGGCATGTGAGAGCTTCCCGGACTCGGAGACAATTATCATTAGTATGTCTGATTCCGCATCGTACCTAAGCCTATACGTTGAACCTTTCCCTCTTCACTGGATAGAACGTCGCTACCACTATATTATCATTGACTACTTGTAGACGACTCTAATCGCATATTCCCGGTCGATCGGCTTCAAAGTTAACAGTTGGTCGCCTCTTCTATCCACACGGCTCGGATTCAAAACGGCTTCCTCCACAGCGGCCTCAGAAACCTCGAATCCGTACCTCCTCAAGAACTCGAACTTCTGATGAGCGTGACTCGTAAGTCTGATCTTCTTCGATCTCTCAGGTGCCAATCGCAACTCAACTGAAACTATCCATCAATGATCTGATAAAGTAACGTCATTCACTCGAGTTTGATGGGCCCGCCCGGATTCGAACCGGGGACCTTCGCCGTATCCTCGCCAAGAGCTGTGAGGGCGACGTCCAAACCAGATTGTCCAGACCTTTCCAATGTCTAGTCTTCTAGACGACGGGCCCACAACGGACATAATTGGGCGTCACTTCGCTTAAGCGTTACGACTCGTGCTCTGCCGCGCGGCACCGTGCATGTAACAGTTATAACTTTGGGTCTGAATATAAGGATGAAATAGTGCGTTAGCGTGCGCTGAACAGGTGCAAAAGATGAAGGGCGCATTAGTATTCCTAATTGTCTTCTTCGGAGCATTGGTCGTCTGCTTGGGAAATGCTTGGATACCTCCAGGCAGAACCATCTATGGAGTGTTGAACATCCCTGAAACAGCATACCCTGTACTCGGAGTGCCAGCAACGACCTTGACGATCGCAGTTTTCAACGGAATAGTCTACGGGGTGGTAGTCTGGGTGATCTACTCATTAACATTGGGAAGAAGAAAGAAAGCCTGAGTGCGCGCCAGATGGAGCATTGCCCTGAATGCGGCCTAGTTGTGCCGTTGGACACGTAGATCTGTCCAAAATGCGGAAAGCAACAATACTACTGCGACTGAGATTGAATTCCAGTTATCCCCCTCGACAGGAGCTAGAGCAACATGACTGAAAAGATCGCCGATAGCCAAAAGGTAAAGCCAATGATAAGATCGCGCTAATGGAGCATATAGACGAAAAAGCACTCATCCTTCCGACGATACCACACTAAGCTTTCGCACGTGACTGGGTGCGAAAGAGCGGGTTACTGTCACCGAAGGCATCAACTGCAGTTCCGGTGACACCTCTTCCCTCGTCGCAAGCCAGGAATACCGCTACTGCTGCAATTTGCTCTGGTGAGTCAGCGTCTCCACGTCTGCCTCCTGAAATCTCGCGGAGCATATCCGTGTCAACCGCTCCAGGGCAAATGGCGTTTACGTCAATGTTATGCTCCTTCACCTCGGCGGCGAGGCATTCAGTAAAATTGATGATGGCCGCCTTGGTGGGTCGGTAAGGGATCCTCCCAGCGGCACCTTTCCTTCCACCGATGGAGGCGATGTTGATTATCTTGCCATAGTGCTGGGAGATCATTGATGGCAATACCGCGCGAGCGCACAGGAATGGGCCTGTCAGGTTGACTTCAACGACATAGTTCCACTCCTCAACCGTTAGATCCACAACCCTCCGATACGGCAGGTTCACTCCTGCATTGTTGACGAGTATGTCTATCCTGCCAAAATGGCTCAAGACCTGTTCCACCATGCGGGCGACATCGGCTTCGATTGAGACGTCGGCGTGAAGAGCAATAGCTCGGCCACCACTGCTCTCGATCTGACCGGCCACTTCTTTAGCACGTGCTAGGTCTCTTCCTGCAATCGCAATCTGGGCGCCCTCGCGGGCAAACGCGAGTGCGATCGCCTTCCCGATTCCACGACTTCCTCCAGTGACGATCGCAACCCTATCCTTAAGCCTCATTGATCATTCTTCCTCTAATTCATCAGATGTGATCGGAAATATCTTTTTCGAAGAAAGCGCGCACGCTTGATCACGTGACCCCAGATAGATCTCATGTCGTGGATACCACCTAAGCGAGACCCTTTCCGATGTTGCCGGCGCTAGCGCGCGCCAAGACATTCGGAAAACTATTTCACTTTAATTGTGTGTTGTCGTACCTACTTGAGGGAACTATAATGAAGCGGTGCAGCCATTGCGGTTGTCTGCTCGGAGATGAAGCCAGATTCTGTGATTCTTGTGGGGCATCGCAAGTGGGGATACCTGTTCGAATAGCGGCCAGAGCTGGAGAATTCACGGTAAGGGTGCCGCATGAATCAGCGTTTCCACGAAACAAATGGGCTATCGCAACACTGGTAATTCTTTGCCTTGCTATCTCGACATCATTCACTGCAGCATACTATTACCTGGCATATCAAGAGCTTTTGCGTGGCAGCCGCGGGACGACTATCCAAGTTAATCTTGGAATCAATTATGGAACCAGCAAAGTTACCGTATGGTTCAATGGAACAAAGGCAAGAAAGGGAAATACTCTGCTCGATGTCACAAAGGCTGTGGCAACTGTGGATGGAACCGAGTATCCGGGTGCAGGCACATTTGTTAACTCGGTAAATGGTGTGAAGAACGCTCATCCGAGGTATTGGATGTGGTGGATGTGGACCAAGCGTGAAGGATGGGTTTTAGGTCCTGTTGCGAGTGACAGATATGTCGCAGAAGACGGCGAAACCCTAATCTGGTATTACGAAGACACATCGATCTCGCCCTTGCCAAAACCACCCTAAGAAACTGTAGAGCGCGCTTGACATCGAAGCGCCCGCAATCATGAATGCGAAAAGTCTAGATGGCTTTCCCAGCAACTATAGGGAAGATGAATGTACCGCCAGTTTCGCTCGTAACTTTCAGTATGCATGAGGCGCCGCTGGTGTAGGTTGCGGTCATTGGGAGTGTGTATGAAATGGCGCTTCTCACTGCGAGAGTTGACGGCGCAAATCCACTAGAGGGGGTTATGCCGTCAACGTATATGGCTGCGATAGCCACGCTCATTGTTCCCACGTTTCGGATAACTATCTTTAGCGAACTGGGGTTTCTCCAGTCGTATGATTCCATGATTAGCTGTTCTTTTGTTTGCGATCCGCCGGTACCCATCAGGCCGCCGAGTAAACCCATCGACCATGCATAGGTGATGATTGATGCGGCAACAGCTGTGGCAACCATCAGCAACACTACGATGACAGGCGACGATGCTTTCTTTCGAACTAGAAGTTCTCCCGCTTTCATCTTGAGCATTGGAGGACCTTGCCACAACCGTATCGTCAAAGGTGAGAGAGACAGCGCGCGGATCGGTAACATCCTCGTTCTCTTCCTCGTGGCTCAATTGACAGGACACGGGAGTCGATTTTTTAACTGGGAGGGGAGCTGGGGGAGACATCTCCAGAGGAGACGATTGCCAGCTCCCTCGTCTGGGGCATGCGAATCCTGTTGGATGCGCAGCGTGGATGTCTATGAACCGAAGTAGTATATTAATGTGCTTGATTTGGTACATCAATGGTTCAACGAAAAATACGAAGACGCCTCAGCGCCCGCGAGTTCGCGTGCGCTAAGGATTGAACACTGCGTACGCATCTATTGAAATACTCTGAAAGCGAACAGTCATGATCATGGGATACCGGCCACAGCCACGAACTCCGCGGGACTTTGTTAGACGATCTGAAAAGGCTAAGCAGAAGAAGTCTGACAAGGAACGAGCGAGCGGCAGTCAGGTATTTTTGGAGGAGCGTGTTCTGAGCCGCAAAGAGGTTTTCGACAGAACTCTCAACACTCTAAGTCGTCTGGGTAACCAGAGGTTTCCCATTCTTCCGTTCTATGAACACTTCGACCAGTGGCTTATACGCCTACGAACCGTCATATCTGAATTTGAATCAAATCCGCTGATTAGCGTCGACGAGCAATTCACAGGGCAGTGTTTGCAGGTACTTTCGGGTATCGAGCGGGATCTGAAGGAAAGCTGGGAAAAAGAGGCTTCCCGTGAAGACGACATTCGAGGGATCAATCAGAACCTTCTAGATGCAAGAAACCTCTTGACACGAACCGAACGCGAATACGCTACCAAGAAGAAGGAGATTATGGATCGAGGGAAGCGTACACTCAAATCCGCAGCTGGTAAGGTTGAAAAGCGTAGAGAGGAACAGACCCGCAACGTTTCATCGAGAACCAGCTTCTTCAAGAACCTCTTCAAGAGGGCCCAACCACGGAGAGAGCCAGAAGCAACTCATACACTAGACTCTACGAAGAGAGAGCTTTCAAGGATCGAGCATTCCTTCGCAGACGAGCAAGAGAAACTGGAGGGGGAATACGACAGAAGGAAGCGAGAAATCTTGGAAAGGATCTCCAGTCATGAGAAAGAGATTGAAGAGCTTGAGGCCAACATGCCTATCGATGACGCTGTGAGCCTCAGACAGGAAGCATGCAAAGCACTCATCGATGCTGTGAATGCGCTTCTTTCAAGAAGCAAAACAACTTCAGAAACTACGAGCCTTTCACTGTGACGACGAACGTGCAGCATCTCATTCCATTGCTTTCATGATCTCCGTGTCGATACGATCTCGTGCGCTCGTCTTCGTTCTTCTCTATCCTCTGTACGTAGATTCTTGTGTAGAGGTCCAAGGTCACCGAAGAAACTTTGAGAATGGACTCGTTTTCGTCACTGCACTAGAACTTAACACAGATGCAACTGCTTAAATCAATGGCCCAGTTCATTCAGAGCTTCGCACAGATGTTAGAGAGCCAAGAGCGATGAAGAATTCCGGGGTGAAGGGAAGAACAGAGAAGGGTGTCCTTGCAGCGATAACATTATCGCACCTTGCTCAGCATTTCTGTGTCGGCTTCTCTGTTCTCTATCCAGACATAATGTCCGATCTTCACCTCAACTATACGCAGCTAGGCATGATGTCTGGAGCCAACAGCATCGTATCGGGCTTCATCCAGATGCTATGGAGTCTGCTCAGTCGCAGTTTCGCGAAGAGAGTCCTACTCGGATTTGGCAACGCCCTGACATCAATTGGGTTCTTTGTGATGGGCGCTTCTCACAGATTCATAGGATTAGTTGCGGGGAATGTTGCTAGTGGTGTTGGCCAAGCGGCTCAACATCCTGTTGGCGCATCAATGATAACCCAGAAATTTCCGCGGGAGAAGGTGCCTTGGGCCTTGTCGATCCACTATGGCTTGGGATTTGTTGGGAACATAGTCAGCCCTGTCGTTCTGTCAATGGTCGCCGTTTCATTCGGATGGCGTCGAGCTACATATTTCCTGGCAGTGGTCCCGCTGATGGCCGGGCTGTTCCTTCTTTACTATCTCAAGGGTGAGGAATCAGCTTCAAGATCGATAGAGGAACGGGAAAGAGCCAATCTGTGGGATGATGTGAAATCAGCGATTCGCATTAGAGGTGCAATGCTCATAATCGCCGCAGAATCCTTCGCCGTAGGCGGAACAGGCATGGGAGTCATAGTCACTTACGCTCCGCTCTTTCTGAACCGCGGCCTGAACGTAGAAAGCTTGGAAATGAGTGTAATCTACTCTATCGCAGTGGTTGGGGGAGTCGTAGGAACCTTGATCGTTGGTCGGCTAGGACACAAGTTCGGCAATCTCAAAACAGCGACCCCAATCATGGGACTAGGCTCCCTCCTCATTCTTCTCTTGGTGGCATACAGTTCGTTCAACATGTTGCTGGTGCCTCACCTATTCATCATAGGCGCTACATCATTCTCTTGCGGCAGTCTTCTCCAAGCGCACCTGGCTTCTATCTCGACACCACGGCAACGCGACGTTCTATTCGGCTTATACTTCACTATCTCTCAAGGGATCAGCTCAATATGGATGACTCTCACCGGATTCCTGATAGACCTGTATGGCTCATTCAATCCTGCTTGGGTTCTGAGAGCAGCCCTAGGAACAGTCGCATTTCTTCTACTACTCTTGGCGCGCAAAGCGTCTCCGACAAGAGGGTGAGTCACTCTGGTTCGTGAGGTTCGTGTTGAAACCTGATTGCCTTTTCGCACCAACTCGCAGCTTTCAGAAGCAGCTCTTCTTCGAAGGGCCGCCCGACTAGCTGGATCCCGAGCGGCAACCCGTTATCCGTCACGCCTGAGGGAACAGTCATTGATGGGAAGCCGCAGAAGCTCCAGGGCCCGTTGAATGCCGGATCTCCAGTGCTCTCCAATCCTTTCGGGGCTGAAGTAGTGGTGGCAGGAGTCATGAAGCAATCGAATCCTGTCAACGCGTAGGCCATCTCCGTAGTGAATCTTGCTCTGATACGTTGAGCCTTGAGATAGGCAGATGCAGGTACGAGGAGGCCTGCCGCGACAGCGCTACGAAGCGAGGGGCGGTAGTCCGTCATGCGCCTTCGAAAGGTCTCTTCATGAACAGCTGCCATCTCACTCCACATAAGAAGCCTCTGAGCTGCGTTGGCCACATTGAAGTTCTCACTCGAATGAATCTCAGTGACTTCCGTGCCAGCACTGCGTAAGGTTTGGACCGTCTCCTCAATATTCTTCTTTACCTCGCTGCTCGCGTTATCCCAGAAGAATCCTCGGAGAAGACCGAGCCGAGGGACAGAGCAGGATTTCAACGCTTCTCTGTATCGTGGAGCGGGCTGAGTGGACGAAGATGGGTTTTTTGGATCGTATCCAGCGAGAACCTCCAATAGAACAGCTGCATCCTCAACAGTTCTGGTGAAGATCCCTGCGTGGTCAAGGCTCCAGCTCACCGGAAGAATGCCGTATCGGCTAATTCTCCCATATGTCGGTTTGAGGCCGACGATGCCGCAATATGTGGCTGGACGAATTGTCGATCCAGTAGTCTGTGTGCCCAATGCCGCAGGACACATACCAGAAGAGACTGCCGCGGCGGAGCCGCTGCTTGAGCCTCCAGGTGTATGGGCAGTGTTCCAAGGGTTTCTTGTCGGTGCTGGATCGACAAAAGCAAACTCAGTCGTTTCTGTCTTTCCGAGGATTATCGCGCCTGCTTCTCTCAGTTTGAGAACAGCGGTGGCATCGTAGCTGGGTACGAAGTTGGCTAAGATCTTGGAACCGGCAGTGGTCCTCATCCCTGCTGTGTAATAGATGTCCTTGATTCCGATTGGAATCCCATGAAGTGGTCCTTGGAAATTCCCTTTTTCCGCTTTCTTGGAGAGCTCATTCGCGAGATCTCTTGTGCTTTTTTCATCGATTGTGATCCACGCTTCAAGTCTTGGCTCCAGTGTGTTGATGCGTTGAAGCAGGGATTCAAGCAGCTCGTTTGGTGAGAGTTTACCGAGCCGGATCAAACGTGATGCTTCACAAAGGGTGAGCTTGAACGCATTCAGCAAACTTACCTCTCCTCCGGCTTCTCTTCTGCTCTCTGTCTTGTCTGATGGAATATGGTTGCCATATTGGCAGGCTCCTCTTCATGCATTAAACGAAAACTGCCTACGCTGCATATGGCCTCAGCTATCGAGTCTAGACTCGGTTTCATTCTCTCGGCTTCTTCCTTGCCCCATCTCTCCGCAGCATTAGTCATCAAATCTCTAAGAATCTCAGGCTTCGTGAGCTCCCTAGTCATGAAGTATCGGGTAAGAAATTCCGCTTATCATAATTAAGGTAACGTGCCGCGTCTGTTCGATTGCATTCGCAGAAAGCAGATAAGGAGGATGAGGCGGATTTTCTAAGGAATTGCTGTTGAGGAATTGCTGTTGAAGTACAAATGTAAGGTCTGTGGTGGGACCGCGGACAAATTGAAGATCTGTTGCGACGAAGAAATGACGCCAGTTACTGAAAGCTCTGAGAAAGGAGAAGGCGAAGAAGGGTCGCCACGAAGATAGTGCAGAACTGCCGTCTCTGCGAGTCTTCTCTTTCTCTCTCGCCTATTTTCTCTTGCGTTCTGCCAATGCTTTCAAGGCGGGAATCTCTTCGAACATCTTGTCGGTTACTCTGTCCCACAGGATTCCTCTTGGCCTAGGCCTCTCTCTGAACGTATCTATGACCTGCGTAGGTGTCACAATTACATCTACAGAGAGATCATGTTCATCGGCTGGCACTGCATCAACTATTTGGAGATCGTGAACTGTTGTTACAATTGGCGTGTTCTCATCCGCTAGCCCAAGCTCTCGCAGGATTCCATATTCAATCTCACTATATCCCCCTCCTTTCCCCGCTCTTACTCCGCTTCTGGAGACAGCAACCGACCCAGCAACAATGAGGTCGACCTTCGGCAATTCGTTGAGGTTGACTGGTTCTCCGTACCGCCATGATCCCTTTATCGTAGCCGCCAAGGCGACATTGATCCTAGAATTTTCTGAGGGATCCATCCTGAGGAAGCCTTTTCTCAAACGAGGGGTTGGGACCAAGAGCATCTTCCTCTGTTTGAGCACATTCTCTCGCACGGATCTCTGAGGCGCATCAGGGTTGACTTTGACCACATTGGCATTCTCAAAGACAGAGAGGGTCCTAAGCCTCTCAGCAGCCTTTTCAGCCCCCTCGAAATTCGGAATCCTTCCAACAATCGGCTTGGGAAACGTTGCGACTCCGTTCTCTTCCAAAAGAGACCAGACATGCTCTCTGATCTTCTGCTTGTCCCGCATGAGCTTCTCATCGCGCAATTCGCTCATCTCAATCCCCGGCGCACCATGCAAGGATCCGGTGCCTAGTCACTGTAAGACCACGGTCGCCTATCTTGATTTACTGGAAAAGGCGTAGCGTTCCTCCAGGCGTCAGAGCTGGCAATTCGAAAAATGGAGCTGCAATCATGCAACTACCAAAAGATCTACTCAAGAAAATAGCCTGCCGGCCCGGTCCAAATCATGCAGACTCACATATATGTGAAGGAGCCAGAGAATATCCGTTTCACTAGCTCAGCACCAGGCCTTTTCCACACCCATAACCGCCAAGGCACGGGCAATCAGGCTGAGCCCTGTGACAACGATCATCAGCGAGATGAACGAGCCGAAAGACAAGAGTCCAAGAGCGATCTTGTCCAGCAGGAACGCGGCACCAATCCAGAAGATGCAATCTCCAAATGTGTGCGCCACCCTTCTGGGGCGATCCTTTATCGCCAGTTGAATCACCGTGACCAGCCCAAGCCATGCTGCCCAAACAGCGGAGAAGTTCCTTAAGATGTGGTAGAAGAGAGGGTGTGGAGAAATGGGGGTCGGGTAGTACACGTGATCAAACAGCGGGGTTGGGGTCAGGTCAGAAAAGAAGGATCGAAATTCCTCAGCCAACGGGTACAGTATGAAGAGGATTCCTGCCAGAACTAGAAACACGCCAAAGGAAACAGCTGTCAGGTTCCGACTGAGACGATAGCCGCTCCAAATCAAGCTTATGGCCCTCCCAGAGCTTCACCTTCTTCTCAAGGCAGATGCGATTATTATCAGTCCAACTACGACTATCAAACTCGCCCAGAAGAACTTGCCAAAAAGTCCGATCAGATTTCGGAAGCTCCAGTAGGAGTAAGGCGAGAGCCAAGGAGCAACCTGCTCAAGCGCCGAAAGGGCTCCAAAGGCAACCAAAGCAACGCCCACTAGAAGCAGGATTGCGGCACCCAGATTCAATTGGATGGCGGGGCCTGTTGCTGGATAGGCTCCGACTGGAGCTCTCGGCATGATGATCGCCATGATTATGTAGAGCAAAAGTCCCGATCCGCTGGCAAGCGTCAGGAGTGCGAATCCCAGCCGAACCAGTGTCGGATCCACGTTGAGGTATTCTGCGATTCCGCCACACACGCCCGCGATCATCTTGTTGTGGATAGATCTGTAGAGTCTTCGAGGTTGTTGTGATTCGGTGCTCAAGCTACTTCCCTGCCGCAGAAAAGAGGAAACGCAACTTAAACATGTTGGTACCACCCAGCTTCTTGAAGTCCAGAGGCAGACGCTCTGGTTCCATTGCGTCCAATGTGAGCGGTTCATCAAGAAGGGAAAACGGTTTAACACAGATCCTTCCTAGACATGATCAGGTGTCTAGGGTCGATGAAGATTGGAAGACTTCCCAGAGTCCATTTGGCGACACTGCCAACTCCATTAGAGGAAGCTCTTGGGCTAACTAGACTGCTCGGAGGCCCCAAGATCCTATTCAAAAGAGACGACAACAACGGTTTCGCACTAGGCGGAAACAAGGCCCGCAAACTGGAGTTTCTCATCGCAGATGCCATAGAGAAAGGTGCAGACACAATAATAACGACAGGAGGGCTTCAGTCGAATCACGCAAGGCTTACTGCTGCCGCGGCGAGAAAATTCGGGATGCGGCCGATACTGGTTCTCCGGGGTGATCCAGCAGCCGAGTATGATGGCAATCTACTACTAGACTATCTCCTAGGCGCAGAGATTAGAACGATTCCTCACGATGTAAGAGACGCTATCCCAGTCATGGAGGAGATTGCTGAAGAGGTGAGGGATGGAGGAGGCGAGCCATACATAATACCTACGGGAGGTTCGAATCCGATCGGTGCAATAGCATACTCGAACGCCATGTTAGAGATAGTCTCCCAGGCTGTGCAGATGTGTGCGAAGGTTGACCATGTCGTCTTCTCATCTGGCTCAGGAGGAACACAAGGAGGCCTTTTGTTCGGAGCCAAATCCCTGAACTTTCAAGGCCGATTGTTAGGAATCAGTGACGGAGCTTCACGAGACCCTCTGGTTCATAAAGTAGTGGAAATCGCGAACGGTTGCGCCAGATTGATAGACTCGCATGTCTCAGTATCCCTGAAAGATGTGGACTTTCTCGACCAGTACGCTGGGAAAGGTTACGGGGTCCTTCAGAAAGAGGTTGTTGATGCAATTAAGACAGTTGCCGAAGCTGAAGGAATTCTCCTCGACCCAGTCTACACCGGGAAAGCCATGTGGGGCCTTATTGACCTCGTGCATCAGGGCTACTTCGATAAAGATGAGACAGTTGTCTTCATCCATACTGGTGGAACTCCGGCCTTGTTCGCATACAAGAAGGATCTAATCTCTCTCTGAGGGAACTGGTTGGGCCGTAGCCTCGCTGGAAGAGGCCACCTCTCGACAGACGAGAAAGGCCATCTGCTTATCGATGACATCGACGCAGTTGCCTTGGCAAAGGAATTCGGAAGCCCACTGTACATTGTTAGTGGAAGCCGACTAAGAAGCAACTTCCGGGGCTTCAAGACCGCCTTTGAATCAGTCTATGATCGTGTACTGGTTTGTTTCGCATACAAGGCAAACAGTCACCTCGCAGTGTGCAGATTGTTGAAGGATGAAGGGGCTGGCGCCGAAGTAGCTTCGGGAGGAGAACTATACACGGCTCTCAAGGCAGGGGTGCCCGCAGAGAAGATCGTCTTTGACGGGCCAAACAAGACGATCGAAGAGCTGACCATCGCTATCAAGGCCGAGATCAAACTGATCAACGCTGACTCGATCGCTGAGATTCGGAGAATAGGCAAGGTGGCGGCTCGGGTTGGGAAGAAGGCAACAATCGGAGTCCGAGTCAACCCAGACATAGGAGCAGGAACCCATATGCATCTGGCCACTGGGCTCGGAGAACACAAGTTCGGAATATGGATCGGGGACGCTCTAGAAGCATACAGATTAGCGAGCGACGAAAAGAACATCAGGGTTAAGGGTGTGCTGGCGCACATCGGATCGGACATAAGCGAATTTGAGCCCTTCAAGAAGAGCGTCAGCTGCCTCTTTGACCTGATCAGTCAGCTAAGGGACAGGCTCAAGATCGAGATCAGCCTCGTGGATCTCGGCGGAGGACTGGGTATCTCCTACACACCTGACAAGACGCCTGTACCCGTTGCCGAGTATGCTAATACCCTGGTTTCCTCGGTCAAGACGGAGGCCCGCAACCGAAACTTACCACTGCCAACGCTGATTCTCGAACCAGGAAGAGTGATAGCCGGAGATGCGGGAATACTCCTCACAACAGTGGGAGCAGTTAAAGAAACTGCTCGAAGCAACTGGGCCATCGTAGACGCGGGCATGAATCTCCTTCTAAGGCCAGCCCTGTATGACGCGCACCATCAAGTATTCGCTGCGAACAAGATGCTGGATACGCCGGCAAAAAGCTACAATATTGGTGGTCCTTGCTGTGAGTCCGGGGACTATCTTGCCAAGGACAGGGCTCTGCCAAAGCTTGAGGAAGGGGATATGCTCGCAGTGCTCGACACAGGTGCGTACGGATTTACGATGTCGAGCCACTACAACTCGTATCCAAGATGCGCGGTTGTTATGACTGAGAACGGGGCATCTAGGCTGATACGTTCTCGCGAAACCTATGAGGATCTGCTGAAACATGAGATTGCCTAAATCGGGAGACTGGGGCTTGAGAATTCATTGGTTCCTCTTCAATCTCCGGGAGAGCCAGGAATCCTAAAGGTTGAATGCTTGCCTGGCGTTTCTTGTGGTGACCTCTGCGATCTCGATCGGCGATGTTTCTTTGATCTTTGCGATTTGATCCACTAAGTCTAGGACATAGGCTGGTTCGTTTCTTCCTCTCCTATGTGAGAGAAATGGGGCATCCGTCTCTATGAGCAAGGATTCCAACGGCACATGTCTCGCCAATGTCTGATGGTGCCTGGAGTAGCACACGGAAGTGGCCAGTGATACGTAGAATCCTCGGTCCGTTATCTTCCGCATCGTTTCAAGGTTTCCGCCGTAGCAGTGAAAGACTACCTTGCTAAGTGATTGAACCATTTTGAACGCTTCATCTTCAGCCTGTCTCGCGTGAATGACCAGTGGCAAACCTAGCTCTGCAGCCAACTCTATGACCCACTGAAAGACTTCTGCCTGTCTCATCCTCCTAGCTGAATCAGTACAGCGGTAATAGTCTAACCCAGCCTCTCCGACACCTTTGATCTCGCTCGCGTGTTCTCTGATATGGTCAAACAGAGCTTGGAGATCTCTCTTGCTTGTTCTGTCGGCAGAGTTAGGTCCAAGTCCCATTGTCGCATGAATGAAGTCATGTTTTCGAGCCAGTTCAAGTGTTGTCTGATTGGTGACGTAGTCCACGCCTGAATTGATCATGACCGCTACGCCAGCACGTCTTGCCTGAGCGATGACCTCCCCCCGGTCTCTGTCGAAACTCTTCAAGTCTAGGTGGCAGTGAGAATCAACTACATCGCCTATCTTGCCAACTTGACTCAACTGTTACGGTCTCCAACCTTGTCCCTGTGATGCCGGATTAGCCTCTAGGGCAGCCTTTCTCGCCTAACGCGGGCACTACCCTTAAATCTTGATTTCCTGATGTTGGCTAGTGGTGCGCAGTATTGAAGCACGGTGAACTCGTTTGCTTCTCGCCCTTCCGTGACCTCTAGCACAGCTGCTTCACCTTCTGTCTTACCGAGCGTTGAGAACTCGCCGCGGCTATCTCTATTCAACAGTCTAAGCAAGCGGCTGGAGGCATTTGTTCCAATTGAGCCGACCCAAGTTCGGATGTACACATGTGGCCTAACCGTTAACGATCGAATGCACTTGGGCCATGCCAGAGCCTACATTGTATGGGATGTGCTGAAGCGATACTTGGAGTATTTGGGCTATAGGGTCATTCATGTTTCAAATGTGACCGACATAAGCATAGACGACAAGATTCTGAGGAGGATAGATGAATCGAAAGAGAGCTTTCAGCAGCACATCAGTCGATACACACAATCATACTTGGAAGATAGGCTCAGGCTTGGCATAGCTCCCGCCGATGTGCATCCTCTTGCCACGCAACACATTCAGGAGATGATAGAGCTCATCGAGAAACTTGTTGAGAAGGGGTTCGCATATGAGACGGGTGATGGAGTCTATTTCGGAATTTCAAAGTTCAAGGGCTACGGAAAACTCTCTGGGATATCCAAGGAGGAGCTACAGGCCGGTTCGAGTGGTCGAGTGAGCAGAGATGAGTACAACAAGGAAGAGGTTGGAGACTTCGCCCTCTGGAAGAAATCTAGGGCAGGGGAACCGTACTGGCATAGTCCGTGGGGAACCGGTAGACCTGGTTGGCACATCGAATGCTCTGCAATGGCAATGAAATATCTGGGTGAAAGCTTCGACATACATTGTGGAGGAGAAGAGCACATATTTCCCCATCATGAGAACGAGATAGCTCAAAGTGAGGCAGTGACAGGTAAGCCTTTTGCGAAATACTGGTTGCATGTCAGACACCTCTTGCTTGATGGCCGCAAGATGTCAAAATCAACAGGTGACTTCGTTTCAGTACGAGAAGCTATCGAACAGCACGACGCTCTTTCTGTTCGGATATTCCTTCTGTCAACGCATTACAGGAAGACATTGACTCTTGACCAGCATGCGATTCAGATAGCGTCCAAACACGCAGATGAGTTATACGCGCTGTGGGCCGTTGTGGAACACTTCTTGGCAAGAGGCCAGACAAACCCCATCGAAGAAGAAAATCTGTTGCTCGCGCAAATGAACGAATCAAGATCCATGTTTGAGCAGGCGATGAACCGGGATCTAAATGCTCCACTGGCCCTGTCCGCAATCCTGAAACTCGCCAAGCAAACAGCAGGTTTCCTAGACAAACATGGAAAGATCACCAAGCGTCACGCATCAATGACTCACAACTTTCTGAAATCAGCTGGAACAGTCCTCTTAGGAGATCTCATCGCGTATGGATTTGAGCGAGAACGGGGGAAATCGCTCGACGGTTTCGTTAGCCTCATCATTCAGCACAGGAACGAGTTAAGGAAGCAGGGAAGGTATGATGATGCTGACCTGATCCGCAGCCGATTGAAGGATCTGGGGATAGTGCTCCAGGATCTCTCGGATTCTACACTCTGGAGGCAAGTTCGCAAAAGAGAAACATAGTTCGTCACTGGTGCCGGGGTGGCCGAATGGTTAGGCAGCGGCCTGCAGAGCCGCTTCACACAGGTTCGATTCCTGTCCCCGGCTCCACATATTCAGTGAACGTCTATTCAATCTCATCGCGTCGCGATCAGACTCAGTTCTGACGCATCGGACTTGGTTTCGTGCGCTAGGGCTTTCTTCAAGGAGGGGGGTGGGGGGTGTATACAGCTGTGTGAGCATCTGTGTAACGCTTTTTGGCTGAGGTGAGGCCTAAAGGCTTAGATTGAGCCAGAAATGCTGAATCCAAACAGTTTCTTGTTCATCTCCAGAAT
>Ga0129298_10000187_pt1 | contig 22333 bp, 20 predicted proteins | sample I19B2metaG_FD_94707 | JGI IMG/M metagenome (GOLD analysis project Ga0129298, IMG submission 94707) | Lake sediment bacterial and archeal communities from Gulf of Boni, Indonesia to study Microbial Dark Matter (Phase II) - ​I19B2 metaG | ecosystem: Environmental > Aquatic > Freshwater > Lake >... | reverse complement strand
TTCCCGCTTGTCGGGAATCTTTCTGACCCATCGATTATTAAAGGGCACCAGAAGGATTCTGGACGAGCCAGAATGACAATACTTAATCCATAAATGTGGTTTTACTTATGAACTCCTTAGTAACTCACGTTTCAAATGAATTTAAACGCAGGCTAAAGCTTACGGCTACAGGGTTTTATAATGGCCCCTGTACACTTTGGATGAATTTTTTAAAGCTTTGCAGGTATACTTTATCAAAAGAGTAGAAGAAACCAGCATATTAATCATAAGAAAAATAAAAGAAAGCGATGCAGAGAAATTTTTGAACCTTTGTAAGAAGATTGATGCAGAGACACAGTTCATGAAGTTTGAATCCGGTGCAAGATCTACCACAATCGACGAACAGAGGGATGAAATAAAAGATATCTTCTCGAGAAAAAATCAAACAATTTTCGTTGCTGAAAAAGAGGGTCAACTGATTGGATATTTAGCAGCCTATGGAGGAAGGTATAAGAGAAACAGACACAGTGTCTATGGCATTACTGGAATCCTTCAGGCCTTTACATCCCAGGGTATAGGAACAAGGCTTTTTGAGGAATTGGAAAGATGGGCAAGGGAAAATAGGATTCATCGCCTTGAGCTTACTGTTATGGCTCATAATGAGACGGCTCTTGCCCTCTACAAAAAGATGGGTTTTGAAATAGAGGGAAGGAAACAACATTCCCTTGTCATTAATGGTTCTTACGTTGATGAATACTGTATGGGCAAACTGCTTTCGTAAAACTTATTTTAGTTACTGTATGTCACCCTGAACTTTGTTTCAGGGTCTCCGAAACCTATATATTAGATGCTGAAACGAGTTCAGCATGACAGATAAGTAAAAAATTACATAACATGCCGTTTAGTGAAAGAATTCCTTGAAGCTCTGCTTCGGGGTGCGATATGTTTGTCATTCCCGCTTGTCGGGAATCCTTCTTTGAATACAGAGTTACAGAAAGATTCCGGGCGAGTCGGAATGACAGATTCGATACCTCGCAGCTTGCTGCGGGGTAGTTCATTTCTTAAATTTCCTAAAAACAGTTCACTTTTCAATCGTAAATAACAAAATTTGTACTGGCTCTTGACAATTATGCTTTCTTCATGTCTATTATTGTATATAGTAACAGAAGGGTAAATTTCCTTAATGCTTAAATAATAACTTTCTTATTCCTGTTCCTTTTCCTATGGCACGAATACATATAGACTAACGACCACGCTCAAACCTTTAGATTTAGTGTAATGAAAGGATATTATGGGGGTAGCAACTCTTGAAAGAAAGCTCACCCAATCCTCAGAAGGCCTATCTAATCTTACATTAGACAACGGCTCCCGTATTGCAGTTATAGGCAGTGGTCCCGCAGGATCCCTCTTCAGTTTTTTCCTTCTGGACATGGCCGAAAGGATCGGAATTGATGTCCATTTAGACATATTTGACCCTAAAGACTTCTCACTCCCTGGTCCCTATGGTTGCAACAAGTGTGGTGGAATTATTTCTGAGTCTCTGGTTCAGATGCTTGCTACTGAAGGCATTAACCTGCCTTCTTCAGTAGTACAAAGGGGAATAGACTCATATGTCCTTCATATGGACATCGGTACAGTTCGCATCGATACCCCACTCCAGGAGAAAAGGATAGCAGCAGTTCATCGGGGCAGTGGCCCACGGGGCACTATGGAAAAGAAATGGCAAAGCTTCGATGGTCACCTCCAGGGTCTGGCTATTGCTAAGGGAGCTCACTTACTCCGTGAACGGGCGGATGAAGTCAAATGGAAAGATGGCCGTCCACAGGTCAAGACAAAAGACGGCGAAACAGAAACCTATGACTTGCTTGTATTTGCTACCGGTGTCAATACCACTACTTTAAAGCTTTTTGAAGGGCTCGTTCTGGGGTATAAGCCTCCCCGGACAACGAGGGCTTTTGTCTGCGAACTCCATCTTAATGAAGAAATGATGAATCGATATATCGGGAATTCCATGCACGTATTTTTGATAGATTTACCTCGGCTGAAATTTGCTGCCCTTATTCCCAAAGGTAATTGTGTAACAATGTGCCTTCTTGGAAAGAATATTGATAAACCTCTTATACAATCCTTTCTTGATACTCCTGAAGTTAAGCAGTGCTTGCCTCCTGATTGGAAATTGCCAAAGGACTTTTGCAGGTGTTATCCATTGATAAGTGTCGGAGGCGCTGTCTATCCTTTTCACGATAGGGTTGTATTCATTGGCGATTCAGGCGTAACGAGGTTATATAAGGACGGAATTGGAGCAGCGTATCGCACGGCAAAGGCAGCTGCAAAGACTGCCATCTTTGAAGGAGTTTCAACAAAAGATTTCCGCAGGCATTATTGGCCGGTTTGCCAGGCTATCTCTTCTGATAACAGTATAGGGAAAGCTATTTTTCTTATTATGCATGTGATACAAAAATTTCGTTCTGCTCGCCGTGGTGTTCTCCGCATGGTTATCACAGAACAACATCAAAAAGGTGGACACCGAAGAATGAGCTCAGTGCTCTGGGATACATTCACCGGGAGTGCTTCCTATCGTGATGTCTTTCTCAGAACTCTCCATCCTTTATTTCTGGAAAAATTTCTCTGGCATACCGTTGTTAGCATGGGATCATAAAATGTTTGTAAATGGCAAAGAGGCTGTATGGAAACAGGTGAATTAGGTAAGGTATACAAGAACGGAGAGATCATTGTCCGTCAGGGAGATGTGGGAGACTGCATGTATGTGGTTCAGTCAGGACAGGCTGAAGTAATTAAAGAAAAAGAAGGCAAAGAACTACAACTGAATGTTTTAGGTGAGGGAGGTATCTTCGGTGAAATGGCGCTCATAGACAAGGAGGTTCGATCAGCAACAGTAAGGGCTTTAGGAGAAGTAAGGATACTGACTGTTGATAAGAAGACCTTCCTCCGCTTGATGTCAAAAGATCCAACTGTTGCTTTCAGCATTGTACAGAAGATGTCTCACCGTATTCGAGAATTGAGTAATGAGTTAGTAAAGTTGAAATTCGGTTGTTAAAAGGGAAAGTTTCAAGATATGAAGGATGTGTACTGAGGAGTATTTCATTTCTCATGATAACGAAACAGCTGCCAATAACTAAAATAACCCTTCCTGTTCTTTCAGGTATTTTTCAAAGGAAGAGGCTCTTTCAACAGATAGAAAGCAGCAGAGATAGACCTATTATCTGGGTATCCGGGCCTCCTGGTAGCGGGAAAACAACACTCGTTGTGAGTTATCTTGAAGCCCAAAAATTTCCCTGCCTTTGGTACAGGGTAGATGAGGGAGATGTTGACATCGCAACCTTCTTCTATTACATGGGCATCGCAGCCAAAAAGGCAGCACCTCTTAAAAGGAAACCCCTTCCACTCTTCACTCAAGAATATCTCCAAAGTATACCTACATTTACGAAGCGGTATTTTGAGAATCTTTACAGCAGACTTATCCCCCCCATTAAAAAGGGGAGCAATAAAGGGGGTTTTATCATTGTCTTCGATAACTACCAGCAGGTACCTTCTGAATCAACCTTTCATGAAGTTATACGAGAAGGACTGAGCGTTGTTCCTGAAAAGATAAATGTTATTGTCATCAGTCGGGAAAGTCCTCCTCCTCAACTTGTCCGATTGCAGGCGAATAGTAAAATGAGTTTTCTGGGATGGGACGAAATCCGGTTTACTCTCGATGAATCGAGAGAGATTGTTCAGATGAAAAGACGTGGCGGGCTGACTGACAAGATACTTCTGCAATTGCATAAAAAAACAGAAGGGTGGGCTGCCGGACTGGTACTCATCATGGAGATGTCAAAAATTAAGAATGTCGATTACCCATTATCGAACAAACTTGTACCGGAGGAAATCTTTGACTATTTTGCGAGCGAGATTTTTAATAAAACAGACAGAGAGACACAGGACTTTTTACTCAAAACGGCTTTTCTCTCCCAGATAACCCAACATATGGCTGAAGAGCTTACCGGTAATCCCAATGCTCATCTCATCCTATCCGATCTTTACCAAAAGAACTACTTTATCCAGAGGTATGGTAATGTTACTGAGGTTTATCAATACCATCCTCTCTTTCGTGAATTTCTGTTAGCACGAGCCAAAATGACCTTTACCGCTGAACATGTCTCTCAAATGCAGCATACTGCGGCGGTAGTCTTAAAGGCTCATGGTCAGAATGAAGATGCTATAGGGCTTTTTCGTGAGGCAGGGGAGTGGATCGAGGTGGTCCGATTGATATTAAAGCAGGCTCCAGCTATGGTTGCTCAGAGCAGATGGCAGACACTGGAGGCCTGGATAGGAATCCTGCCGAGCACAATAGTTGAGCAGGACCCCTGGTTACTCTATTGGCTTGGTGTCTGCCTTATTCCATTTAACCCTACCGAAAGCCGTGACAAATTTGAGAAGGCATTTGAGTTATTTAAGACTCAAAAGGATGCGTCCGGTATATTTCTGGCATGGTCGGGAGTGGTCGAATCTATTATGTACGGTTATGAAGGCCTGAAACCGCTTGACCGTTGGTTTTCCATTCTCGAAGAACTATTGAGCAAGTTCAAAGAATTCCCGTCCGAAGAAATAGAAGCGCGGGTAACTTGCAGCATGATCAGAGGTCTTGCGCTCAGGCGACCGCCTTATTCTTCCACGGAATCGTGGGCGGACCGTGCTCTTAAAATTGCTCAAACATGCTCGAACATTAATCTAAAAATAGAATCCCTTATCAACATTGCCTGTTATTGGTACAGTGGAGTTGAATTACAAAAATTGGAAATTATTCTCGACTCAATAAGGGAATTGTTGCAGCGCACTGACTTACCTCCATTGACCCGTCTTACTTTGATCTGGTTAGAGGCAGCGCATGCCAACCTGACATCGATGTATGATCATTGCTTGAAAGTCATTTCCTATGGTCTTGAATTAGCTAACGCCACAGGGATCCACGTCATGGACTATATGTTGATGGGCCATGGTGCGCTCAGTTCCCTGAAAAAAGGCGATTTTGAAACTGCGAAAACATATCTTCGGAAAATGGCGTCTTCTTTGCACTTGGAAAAGGCTTGGGGAGCAGGTTTTTATCACTATGTTGCAGCCTGGGAAGCCCTCTATTGTAAAAATCTGGCACAAGCCTCTCTGCATTCGGAACAGTGTTTAAAACTCTGCGAGGACATGGGGAATCCCTGGACCTTGTCTCTGGCCCATCTGCAAAGAGCTTTTGTTTGTCATGCCCTCGGAGAGGATGAAAAGCTGGCAGAGCATCTTGACAGAGCTTTTTTAATCGCGACACAGAGTAAAAACGAGTTTACTCATTTCGCATGCCTCTTAACAAAAGCACATTTTTCTCTGCAGAAAGGCGAAGAAACATCCGCTCTGGAATCACTTAGGGAAGGAATGCGGATTGGACGGGAGAGGGGCTTTGTTAACCTGTACATGTGGCTGCCGGGTGACATGGAGGACATTACGACAAAAGCCCTTGATGATGGTATTGAAGTAGCCTACGTGCAGGATCTTATCCGGAGAAATTCTCTTTTTCCCGAAAGCTCGCCTTTCGAGATTGAAAACTGGCCATGGCCTTTGAAGATTTTTACCCTTGGGCGGTTTGGATTAGTAAAGGATGGAAAGACTGTCCGATTTTCTGGAAAAATTCAACAGAAGCCTCTCTCTCTGCTTAAGTCATTGATTGCCTTTGGGGGAAGAGGCGTAAATGAGCATCAGATAAACGATGCACTCTGGCCTGAAGCCGATGGTGATGCAGCACATTCTACTTTTTCTACTACATTGCATCGATTGAGGCAATTGCTTGGCTATGAAAAGGCTATTCAACTTCAAGAAGGTAAAATAACCCTCGATGCCAGATACTGCTGGGTTGACACATGGGCATTTGAGCGAATCCTGTCACTTTCAGATGATCTTTACAATAAAGGTCAGACAGAGAAGGCTATTGAATTGATCCAAAAGGCTATTAATATATACAATGGGCATTTTCTGGAAGAAGAGCACCCATGGGCAATTTCCCTTCGTGAACATCTGCGAAACAGGTTTATGCGGAGTATAAGGAAATTAGGTCGCTACTGGGAAAAAATTGGGCAATGGGAAAAGGCGATAAACTGCTACCAAAAAGGGTTGGAAATTGACGATCTCGCTGAGGAATTTTATCAACATCTCATGCTCTGTTACCGGCATCTTGGACTCAGATCTGAAGCTATCTCAGTTTATCACCACTGCCGTAAAATCCTTTCTGCTACCCTGGGTATTGAACCTTCTCCTGAGAGCAAAGCCATTTACGAATCCCTCTTGTAAGCGAAACAAGGACTTAAGCTCAGAAGGCAAAAAGCCCTGAAGTGCTGAAGTATTTTTAGTCTTCAGAACTACAGTTCTTCAGCGCATCAGAGCTTCAGGGCTTCAGATCTTCGAAGCCTCCGTTCTTCAGCGCTCAATTCTAATCTGTAACCAATCTGTAAGTTTCGCTATGTTATGAATGTAGTCAAAAAATACTCATGAGAATCTATATTGTTAATATCTACCAAAGTGAGGAGAATAATCCTCACGACTTGGTAGGGATTGTAAAAGAGATCGGCGCTGAAGGGAAGAAAGCATTTACGAATTTTGATGAACTCTGGAAGATATTAAACCTTATGAAAAAAGAGCCAAATCGTTGCAAGAAGCACACGGATAGTAATGACAACAAGAGTACGACGAAAAACAGTATCAAGGACAAAGACAATGATCTCAAATACCCTGAACTTGTTGCCCGTATTAAAAATCAGTTCTCGTTTTCTGGAAACCAGGTCATTCCAAACCTCAGCGGTGAATATGTTGCCTTCGAAGATCTTTCTACCGGCAAATATCTTATCAAGCTCTGGCACGTTCGCACAGGAGTGGTCTTCGAGATAAGAGCAGGCATGGTATTCAACGCCCCAATGACACCGAAAGTGACAGCGCCATGCACACCGACAAACCCTAAATGTAAACGCTGATCACCGGGCTAAAAACGATAGTTACTTTTGCTGTGATATGTTGATACATTCTCCTACACTCCTCATCCTCCCCATAGCAAGGGAAGGTTTGGTATCTAAGTAAAGGAATGAAGGGATGTGGAGGGAAAGGTTAAGGAGTAATTATGAGAACCTATATCGTTCGTATTTACTGTTGTGAGAAGAAAGATCCTCGTAGCTTTGTTGGCGTGTTAGAGGAGGTTGGAGCTGAGGGGAAAAAGGCGTTTACAAATATTGATGATTTCTGGAAAATCCTGAATTGTAGGGTTTTGGCGGAAGAAGATGAGGATACCTCGCCTTCCTGAGAATTGGAAATAATCAGTGTTTTGTGCTAATCTACCTACAAATTCAGCTCTCCCGATAAATAATCAGAAGATGTCTGCTTCTGGTAGACTGAAAATATTTGCTGTTTTTTTTGATACAGAGGGGATAAATGGGGTAAATACTCTTGTATCGTTTTCTGAGTGTATCGTCTTTAGTCTCTGGTTTCAATTACTGAACTATCCAGCCTATGGATTTTTGCTTTTTTCTTATTCCTTCACAACTTACAACCAAAATTGCACATTTCTTTCTTTCCCCTCTGATTTATTAAATGGATCATCTTTTTCCTTCATTCCTGCGAAAGCAGGAATCCAGAGGGAGTCCTCCATATCAAGTAAGGTCAAGCTCTGCGGATGTAGTGATTCAATCAATGAATTGAATTCCAGTTTTCAAAGAAGTCCTGGATTCCGCATCGAGTGCGGAATGACACAGAAAGGTTGAATTCATAAAGGTTACATTCTTTAACTGTAAGTACATAGCGAGGTTTACTCAATGTCCCGTCTTTCTAAGGCTGTAATATTAGGTCTTCTCACAGGGATAATAGGGCTAATAATAGGACTGATCCCCTTTGGGCTTGACCTCGAGGAAAATGTAGGCCTGGATGTGTTGTTCAAGCTGAGGGGAGTCAGACAAGCTCCTCCTGATGTAATCATCGTCACTGTTGATAAAGTCTCCGCTGACAATCTCAACCTGCCTGACGACCTCAGAAAGTGGCCTCGCTCTTTTCACGGAAGACTTACGGAAAATCTGGTAGAAAGAGGTGCCACCGTTATCGTCTTTGACATCAGTTTCTTTGAACCAAGCTCTCCTAAGGAGGACAATGCATTTGCCGATGCAATGGAAAAAGCTCGCAACGTTGTGCTTTATAAATGCTTGAAAAGAGAGAAGATCCCTCTGACATTGAAAGGGAAATTGTCTTCAGGAGATCTCAACATTGTTAGTCTTGTGTCGCCAATTCCGCCCCTTTCGAAATCTGCAGCAGCCTTAGCTCCCTTTCCCCTGCCAAGGGTACCTGTGAAGATTAACCAGTACTGGACATTTAAGACGGCAGCCGGGGATACGCCGACTTTGCCAGTTGTAGTCTTACAAATCTTCGCAATGCAGGCATACAATGAGTTTATCTATCTGTTAGAGAAGGTAGATCCTGATCAGGCTGTAATATTGCCACGTAACAAGGATGAAATAATCACTACCAGAAGCTTCGAAAGACTCATTCATACTATTAGAGGGATTTTTGAAAACAAACCACAGATTGCGGAAAAGATGCTCAGGGAGTTGCAGACCTCACAATCTCTTTCTTTTGATCAGAAAAAATATCAATTGCTTCAATCTCTTATCAAGATGTACCAGAGCGCTAATAGTCAATATCTGAATTTCTACGGCCCTCCTCACACGATTTCTACGGTACCTTATTATCAAATTTTGAAATATCAGGAAGATGCAGTCGGTGAAAAAGATACCGATGTAAAAGGAAAGGCAGTATTTGTCGGTCATTCACCTCTCTCTCAGCAGGAACAGATAGACAGGTTCTACAGTGTTTTTTCACAACCCGATGGCCTGGATATCAGCGGTGTTGAAATTGCTGCAACTGCCTTTGCAAATCTGCTGGAAGATAAACCAGTCATACCCCTGAGCTCAGGTGCTTATATTGCCATTCTCTTCCTTTGGGGAGTGACAATAGGTATTATTTGTCGGTTTTTTACATCTGCAATTTGTCCCTTATTAGCAATAGGACTGAGCATCCTTTATCTTTTTTTTGCAGAGTATCAGTTTAAGACAGCAGGGATTTGGTATCCGACAGTCCTTCCTTTATTATTCCAGATGCCCGTTGCATTTTTTGGTGCTGTGGTATGGAAGTATGTCGATTCTATTAAGGAGAAAAAGAATATTAAAGAGGCTTTTCGACATTATTTGCCTGAGGATGTCGTAGATCAATTAGCGAAGAATGTCTCAACCCTCGGAGCAAGCCGTAAAGTTGTTTATGGAATCTGTTTGTCAACCGATGCAGAACAATATACTTCCCTGTCCGAAACCATGACACCAGAGGAGCTTGGAAGATTTATGAACAAATATTATGAGATAGTCTTTAGACCTGTAAAGCAACACGGCGGGACTGTGTCAGACATAAAAGGAGATTCCATTTTAGCATTATGGGTAGCAAGCCATTCTGAAGTCACTCCCAGGAACAATGCATGTCTTGCAGCACTCGATATTGCCAGTGCCATAAACCAGTTTAAGCAATCTTCCAATACCTTCCAACTCCCTACCCGTATTGGCTTGCATTCCGGGCACATAATGCTCGGAAGTGTTGGCGCTATGGACCACTATGAATACCGCCCTGTTGGAGATATCGTCAATACGGCATCACGTATAGAAGGTTTGAATAAGTACTTGGGTACCCGGATACTGGTGTCCGAAGAGGTTATCAATCAGCTTGGTGGTTTCCTGACAAGAAAGCTCGGCAATTTCCTCCTGGTTGGAAAATCGAAACCCGTTGTTGTTTATGAATTAATATGCCGCAAGGAAGAATCCCATGAACAGCAAAGAAGCGCTTGCGCAATCTTTGCCGAGGCGCTCGATGCTTTCAGAAGACAGTCATGGGATGAGGCGAGAGAGAAATTTCTTGAGTCCATCAGGTATGGAGACGACAGGCCTTCTCGCTTTTATCTTGGGCTTTGTGAGCACTACAAAATTAATCCACCCGGTAAATCGTGGGATGGGGTAGTTCACATGGATAAAAAGTAGGACGATCAGCGAGGCTTTGACAATAGAATGCTCCAATATTTTCCCCTCCCTTGACGGGAGGGGATGAAGGGGAGGGTGAAAGAAAGATTCCGGACAAGCCGGAATGACAAAAGAAGAAGGCATTGTAGAGAAATCTGTCATTCCTCCGCCAGAGGCGGGTCGGGAATCCTTCTTAATAGAGCTATTGTGAAGATGAATAAACGCTACGCTGTACAATTTATGGCCAATGCCAGGCCGACTTACATATTGGAATTAAAAAATAAACCAAAAAGGGGCGGGGTAATGAAAAAGATCAAAATATTCTTTTTAGCGATTGTCGTAATTACATCATCTCTTTTTCCCCATACAGCGATTGCTGAAACATGCAATCAATGGGTTGCGAAATTGGTCTCGGCACAGGGGAGCGTAGAGGCAAAGAGGGCAAGTGAAAAACAATGGCTTCCTGCGAAATTGAATGACACATACTGCCAGGGTGACATGATTCGTGTTCTTGAACGGAGCCGTGCAGCAATTATGCTGACAACCCAGCCAACCCTCCGGCTCAACCAAGATACCACCGTCACCTTTAATGGTGTGGAAAAGGAACAAACTTCTTTAATAGATCTCCTCAAAGGCGCTGTCCATTTCTTCAGCCGGTATCCCAGGAGTTTAAAGGTGACAACACCATATGTAAATGCCGCTGTAGAAGGAACAGAATTCTATGTAAGAGTCGAGACTGATAAAACATTCCTGTCCATATTCGAAGGACAAGTATTGGCCTCGAATAAAGCTGGCAGTCTTATGCTTGCCAGTGGTCAATCCGCAATTGCCGAAGCGGATAAAGCACCTGTTGCATATATTGTCGTTCGTCCACGCGATGCTGTTCAGTGGGCATTATATTATCCACCCACCATTTATTATCGTCCATCCGATTTTCAGGGTGTCTCCGAAACAGACTGGCAAACAATGGTTCGGAGATCGATGGAAGCTTACATGAAGAACGACCTGCAAAAAGCCTTCGACAGCATTAAAGGAGCGCCCGAAGATATCCGTGATCCACGCTTCTTCATATATCGAGCTTCATTGTTACTTTCAGTAGGACGTGTTGACGAAGCAAAACCAGACATTGAGAGGGCTCTGATTCTTGCACCGGATAACAGCAACGCAATCGCTCTTCAGTCAATCATAGCTATTACACAGAACGAAAAAGAAAAAGCCCTTACCCTTGCAAAGAAAGCCATCGAGACAGACCCTAAATCAGCCTCAGCGAGGATAGCACTCTCATATGCAGAACAGGCGAATTTTGATCTCAAGAGCGCACTCGATAGTCTCAAGGAGGCAGTGAAGCTTGAGCCTGAGAATGCCCTCGCATGGGCAAGATTGGCTGAACTCTATATGTCTTTCGGCGAGCTTGATCAAGCACTGGAAGCCGCAAACAAAGCGGTAAGCTTGAATCCCGATTTATCACGAACGCAGACAGTCCTGGGATATGCTTACTTGACTCAGGTAAACACAAAGGAAGCAAAGGCAGCTTTTGAGAAAGCGATCGAGCTTGATCAGGCAGATCCTCTTCCGAGATTAGGATTAGGATTGGCAAAGATAAGGGATGGTGATCTGCACGGAGGACGCAGGGAAATCGAGATTGCTGCAACCCTTGACCCGGGTAACTCACTCATCCGTAGCTATCTTGGCAAAGCATATTATGAAGAGAAAAGAGATAAGCTTGCAGCAGATCAGTTGAAGACTGCCGAGGAGTTTGATCCATCAGACCCGACTCCTTTCTTCTATGATGCCATCAGGAAGCAAACCACAAACCGTCCTGTTGAAGCTTTGCATAATATGCAGAAAGCCATTGAATTGAATGACAACCGGGCAGTCTATCGTTCGAAGCTGCTACTTGATTCAGACCTTGCAGCACGGAGCGCAAGCCTCGGCCGCATTTATACTGACCTTGGCTTCCAGCAGCTTGCTTTGGTAGAAGGTTGGAAATCCGTCAATACCGATCCGGCTGATTTCTCCGGCCACAGGTTCTTAGCAGATTCTTATTCTGCTTTGCCACGTCATGAGATTGCGAGAGTTAGTGAATTGCTTCAATCCCAACTGCTTCAACCTTTAAACATTACCCCGATCCAGCCCCGCCTTGCAGAGAGTAATCTTTTCATCCTCGATGGTGCAGGCCCTGCCGACCTTTCATTTAACGAATTCAATCCGTTGTTCAATAGAAATAGGTTAGCGCTTCAATTGAACGGCATCGCTGGCAGCCAAAATACCTTTGGTGATGAAATTGTTTTCTCAGGAGTTCAGGGAAGGGCTTCTTTCAGCGCTGGCCAGTTCCACTATGAGACAGATGGATTTAGAGAAAACAATGACCAGAGACAGGATATTTACAATGCGTTTGTACAGTATAGCCTTTCTCACAAAACAAGTATCCAGGCTGAATTTCGTGCAAGGGATTTTAAATATGGTGATCTTATATTCAATTTCTTTCAGGATTTTCTTCCATTTCGGCAGGAAGAGGAGACTCGATCTATTCGACTCGGTTTTCATAATGCCCCCTCTCTCAATTCCGATATTATTGGATCTTTCATTTTCAACAATAGAAAATTCAATCTTTATTGGCCGTCCCCAGATAGCATTTTTAATTTAAATGATGATGACGACAGTTTCAGCGGCGAACTACAGTATTTATTTCGTTCAAGATTCGTCAACCTCACTAGTGGGGCAGGATATTTCAATATAGACAGAACCCGCACATCCATCACAGAATTCCTCATTCCACTGCCCCCTCCGTTCCCGTCAAAGTTTTCTGAAATTCAAAAATTCGACATCCGTCATACTAACCTTTATTTGTACTCAAATATCAACTACCTGAAAAATGTGACTTTTACCGTTGGTGGGAGTGCTGACTTTTTCGAAGGTGGCATTGTTGATAAAAACCAATTCAGCCCAAAACTTGGAGTAACCTGGAGCCTATTTCCTGGAACAACTCTGCGTTCAGCAGTTTTCCGCACCTTAAAAAGAACCCTAACAACAAATCAAACTCTCGAACCGACACAAGTGGCTGGCTTTAATCAGTTCTTCGACGATGCCGAAAGTACAGATTCATGGCGTTATGGTGTTGCCATTGATCAATATTTTACTAGAGACATTTATGGCGGAGTTGAGTATTCCTACAGAACCATGGAAGTACCATTCACATTTATTCCCGCACCGCCTGCACTGCCTGTGTCTGAGATTCGAAAAGCAGACTGGAAAGAGCGTTTTGCTCGTCTCTATCTTTACTGGACACCACATAAGTGGCTGGCATTCAGTGCCGAATATCAATATGAACAGTTTGACAGAGCAAAAGAATTTGTTGCAGGAATAGAGGAACTTGAGACACACCGTTTCCCCCTCGGAATCAATTTTTATCATCCCTCTGGATTAAGTGTTCAACTTGGAACAACTTATTATGATCAGGAAGGACGTTTTCTGCCTCAATTATCGTCACCAGGTGCTGAGAGCATCGCCGGCAGTGATAATTTCTGGGTTGTCGATACCTCAATCAGTTATCGCTTGCCTAAAAGATTAGGGCTTCTCACAGTCGGAGTAAAAAACCTATTTGACGCAAACTTCATGTATCAAGACACAGACCCTGCAAGCCCGCAGATACAGCCAAAGCGTTTGATCTTTGTCAGATTGACACTAGCAATATAGTTTGGATGTCATCAGGGAAAGGAGGTGATCGTATCGAGTACCAGTATGGTTTGAACCTTTGAAGGAGCAGTTGATGTCAAAAATCAAATTAGAAAGGAGGTAGGGATATGTCAAATGAAGTTTCTATAAAAAAAGTAGGAAATGTAAAAGAAATTAGAATAATCATTGAAGATGGCAAAGGGATGATCATCAGGAAAAATACAGAAACAGGAGAAATTGTGAGCATCACTGATGAGCTTGACAAATATAACCCTGCTATTCAGAAAGCCGCAGCAGGAACTGTAACATTGAATGGAAAAGTAATAACAAATGTTTTTTCTGATGATGTAGTCATCTTTACTCATTCCAGCCCTGGATGTGGGTATGTTTGGATTGGAACAGGCTGGATCTGGAGGTGAACGTAGAATTAATCGGCAGTTTGCCGATTGTTCTGACAGTAACTTTTTCAGAATCTGTAAGTAATCAGAGGTAATTGCTTCTTTTGGGCAAAAAGTAAAGGAGGTGATTCCATTGTGGAGCTAAAGTCTAAAGGAAAGAGTTGATTGATACAATATGTATCAGCGATTAGAAATTGCTATTTTTAAAAAAAGGAGTAAAAAAGACAAAGCTTCTATTAATTTGTTTGTTGTGCATGTTACTGAGTGCAATCCCTGCGCTTGCTATGGATACAGCTACAATTGAGAATGAGTCTGTTCAGCCAGCTTATGTTTTTGATTCAGGAAGCAGTGAGAACTACTTTTTTGAAGACTGGGGTACAGACTTTCCCTCTCCAAACGGATGCTGTTGGAGGCTTATGGGCGGCGTATGGAAATGTAGTCCTGATTTTTGTGGGTAATGTAATTCACCGATTGTTCTGATGGTTATTTTTTGAATCTGTAACCAATCTGTGACTTTTATTGTGATATGATGGATGTGTAGAATTCCGACGTTCTGCGGGACATAATCCATTTAGTGAACGCCGGAATCCCGCGATCCCGTGGCGCCACCTATGTCCAATGGGTCAGACGCCTGTATGTGCCACATATAATAGAAGTGGCATTCTTTAATATTGGCGCCACCGGTATCGCGGTGGTTGACAGCTGTTTTTCCCGGATTTGCTTGTAATTTTAATCATTCCCGCTCGTCAGGATGTCATTCCGGCTTGACCGGAATCTTTCCGACTTGTTCGGAATCGGAAGAAGTATGCTGGACAAGCCAGCATGACAGGGTTAGGCAGCTTTACGATGAATAAACAATTTGCAATATACATTATGGCTAATGCCAGGCCGACCTTTTATGTTGGGATAACAAATGATCTAATACGAAGAGTCTATGAGCATAAGAATAATCTTGTTCCTCAAAGTTTTACAGCCAGATATTATCTGCACAGACTTGTATATTATGAGTTTTGTGAAAATAGTTTCAGCGCGATTATAAGGGAAAAACAGATAAAGAATATGAGCAGGCAGAGAAAGATAGAGCTTATCAGAAAGAGTAATCCTGCACTGAGGGATTTATACGAAGATATTGTCGGAAGGATTCCGGACAAGCCGGAATGACACAAAAGCGGTGCTATCTGAAAATACGTATCTTATATTCATCCATAGGAAAGCCTTTAGAATGTGAAAATGCAAACAAAAAAAGAAGAACTCTATAAAGACATTCTGGAAAAGCGACAGCGAATTAGTGAATTTGCAGAAGATTTTATCTTCATTATCGATAACAACTTATTTGTCCAGTACTGCAATGGTCACGCAGCAAAGCACCTCGGATGTTGCCAAAGAGAAGTTATTGGAAAGCCGTTAAAAGACCTTTTCCCGCCGAATTCTTATGAGACCCTGAAGCAAAATCTCCAGATGGTCTTTGAATCAGGCGAATCTTCTTCCGCAGAAAATAATATTGCGTTTCCTGATAAAGAATTGCTGCTTGACAGCCGGTTTACTACTATCAAGGAAAGGGATGTTGTAACCGGTGTTCTGGTTATAGCAAGAGCTATTACTGAGCGGTGAGGAAATATTTTCTAAGCTTTTGATTATCTCCCCTTATAACCAGGGCAACCCTCAAAACCCCTGCACATTGCCTTCCTTAATTTGCATTCTACATTTGTGCAGATGGTGCTATATGCTTTCTTTGTGAACTTTTTCTTTTCTTTCTGCTTTTTGAATATTTTATTATCCGTCAGACTCTTTATATTTGGCATCTTTGATTATTTTAATGAAAGAATTCCTCGAAGCTCTGCTTCGGGGTGCGATATGTTTGTCATTCCCGCTTGTCGGGAATCCTTCTTTGGATACAGATTTACAGAAAGATTCCGGACGAGCCGGAATGACAGATTCGATACCTCGCAGCTTGCTGCAGGGTAGTTCATTGTATTTGTCATTCCGGCGAAAGCAGGAAACAAGAAGGGGACAAAAGAGTCTGTCTTCTTCTATCCCTTCACCGTTATCGTGTTGGTTCAATAACCAGAATTATTGTAGAGCAGCATTTTAGTAGTCTCCCCTCACCCCTGGTTTTAAAAAGAGGGGGATATAATCTACAGAGAGCATAGCATACTTTATGTGATCAGTATAAACAGGATTTGGTATAATGATTCTGTGAATTTCGATAAAGAAGCAATAAAATTCTTTGTGAAACAGACCCTTGGCTGTGCCTGCCCTGAAGAAGTATTCGAATACATCGATTGCCAGGATAATATTAAATTGAATAACGATATTTTATTACAAAACAAAATCAATATAGGTAACAGGCTTCTCATATATGTCGTAGAGGTTAACAACTCAGGCCCTATAAAAAATGTCCTACCCTTCCTTGTTAGCACCGGTAAAACGGAAAGGGATAATTTGAAATTCAATAGATTCCGACTCGTGTTGGTCACTGATAAGGTGAATAAAATAAAAGAGATTGCAGAAAGTTTATTCAATACCATCAATAAAGACGAAAAAGTTTATTTACACGTAGTTGCTAAAGCTGATATTCCAAGTATTTTCTAGGTTCTTCAGGGAAATGCATGGAGAATCCCCCTTTGGCAAAGGGGGAAGAAGGGGGATTTTATAAAGAAATGCTTCACTACAATAAAGATTTAAAACAATTTTCCAGACAACTGAGACAAGAAATGACGGATGCAGAAAACCTGTTGTGGTCAAAAATTAGAGCAAAGCAATTGAACGATATTCACTTTTATAGACAGAAAGACCATAGGAAATTTTATTGTTGATTTTTATTGTCCAAAGGCAAATCTTGTAATAGAGCTTGATGGAGGACAGCATTATAATGATGAAATGAAAGTAAAAGACAGGCAGAGAGACAGAATCCTGGAAGGCATGGGTTTAACAGTACTCAGATTTTCTGATAGAGAAGTCTTTGAGGATAGTGGAGAAATATTGAATAGGATATGGAGATATTTATGATTTATAAAATCTCCCCTTGCCCCTCTTTGCTAAAGAGGGGAATGAAAAAAAGAGTTTACCAAGGAGGGGAATGAAAGGGGAGGGAGGTCAGGTAGGTCAAAGAAGGAAAATAAAGGAAAGGCTCACCTTACTGCATCAAATATTAGGGACAAAACAAGTAATATGCTGATATGTTAACCATAAAGGACATCCAGAAGGCACTCGAAAATATAAAAGACCATATCCATAAAACTCCTCTCATCTATTCCAACTCCTTCAGCAAGATGACAGGGGCTGAGGTCTACCTGAAGGCAGAAAACCTCCAGAAGACAGGCTCATTCAAAGTCAGAGGTGCCTTTAATAAGATGATGAATCTCAGAGGTAAAGTTATAGCTGCTTCCATGGGCAACCATGCTCAGGCAGTTGCATTCGCTGCAGGAAGGATCGGGATGCACGCAAAGATAGTAATGCCTGTAACAGCCCCTATCGTAAAAGAAGAGGCAACAAAAGGCTATGGCGCAGAGGTTGTGCTTCATGGAGAGAGTTTCAAGGAAGCACTGGATTATGCCCTTTCCCAGAAGGATTATACTTTCATCCATGCCTTTGATGATGAAGAGGTAATCGCAGGCCAGGGAACAATTGGCATAGAAATAATAGAGGATTTAAAGGACGTGGACATTATATTGGTTCCTGTAGGAGGTGGTGGTCTCATATCCGGGATTTCAACCGCAATAAAAACCTTATCGCCGAAGACAAAGACAATCGGCGTTCAGACAGAATCTGCCTTATCTGCTTATGTTTCATTCAGGGAGAAGAAGATCTCTGATAAACCACCTTTGCCCACCCTTGCAGATGGGATAGCTATCGGTAGGATCGGAGATAAGACATTTGGGATTATGAATAACTATGTGGATGATGTAATTTTTGTGAGCGAGGACTCTATTGCAATGGCAATACTCCTTTTCCTGGAAAGAAAGAAACTTGTCGTGGAAGGAGCAGGAGCAGTTCCCCTTGCAGCATTATTGGAAAACAGAGAAAAATTTACTGGAAAAAGAATTGTCCTTGTTATAAGCGGTGGCAATATAGATTTCACCCTTATCGACAGGATAATTCATAAAGGACTCTTAAAGAGTGAAAGGATAGGGGTCTTTGAAGTAACTGTTGATGATATACCTGGAAGCCTTCATTCGGTAACAGGTATTATCGCTTCCCACAGGGGTAATGTTCTCGATGTTGTTCATAACAGATTTGTGGCAGATCTCCCGATAGGTAAGACAAAGGTTGTTTTCATCGTTGAGACACGAAGTAAGGAACATTTAGAAGAAATCCTTTCAGACCTTGAACACAAAGGGTTCGGTGTGAGAAAAAAGGATTAGAAGCTAATTCCAGATAAAACAACTTCATCCCTCGGTTGCGAGTCGTACCGACCTTTAGAGGGGGACTTCAAAACTTCCCCTCTTTTTTAAAGAGGGGTGAGGGGAGATTAGTAAAATCCAATAAGTCGAACATCAAAAATATGATTGCGGTTTTGCGAGTCCTTAGTAAGGCAATATCAAGATGATCTCTTACGGTATAGTCGCTCATGGTGGGGCGGGTTCGCCTTCTCATTTCTCAGACGGGTGCAAGGAAGCCTGCGAGTCAGCTTTCAAACTCCTCGAATCAGGGGAAAGCTCATTAGATGCAGTCGTTGAAGCTGCCCGTATCCTTGAAGATGATGGTAGGTTTAATGCAGGGAGCGGCTCTGTCTTGCGCCTTGATGGAAAAACAATAGAGATGGATGCATCTGTTATGGATTCAAAAGGTAATATCGGAATAGTCATAGCAATAAAAAATGTGAAGAACCCGATATTAGTTGCCCGGGCTGTTACGGAAACACCCCATGTTGCATTGGCAGGAGAAGGCGCGATAGCCTTCGCCAGGAAACGAGGTTTTGAGCCTTTTTATCATGTCTCACAGCGTGCCCGGAAAAGATATCAAATTATAAAGCAATTAATAAAAGAGGGGAGATTAAGCAGAGAAGCCCCTTCCTGGAAAGGCCATGATATTGAAACTCTATGGAATTTCCCTGATGTTTCATATAAAGAGATATTCTGCGACACTATCGGTGCTGTTGCGATAGATAAAAAAGGTGTCCTCTCAGTAGCAAACTCTACAGGTGGTTTTTCGCCCATGATGCTTGGAAGGGTCGGGGACTCTCCCATGATAGGTTGTGGCTTCTACGCAGGTTCTGCGTGTGCACTGGCTAACACGGGAATTGGTGAAGAGATTATAAAGAGGATGTTTGCAAAAACAGTGTATGATATGATATCCCAGGGTGAGGATATCAAAAAGGCATGCAAAAAAGGGATCAGGATGTTTCCTCGCGAAATGAGCGTAGGTATCATAGCTATATCAAAGACAAGCTATGCAATAGTATCAAATACTGATATGGCACAGTATGTCTTGGTTAAAGAGAAATAACTCTTTTGTCACCCTGAATTTGGTTCAGGGATATTTATGAAAGGGAGGGATTTATGCCAACACTTATAAAAATAAAAATAGGAGAATTAGAACTACCAGCAGAACTGAATGACTCGCCTTCAGCGAAAAAGTTGGTGTCCTTACTTCCCCTTGAACTTACCATGTCGAGATGGGGAGATGAGTATTATGGAGATTGCGGCATTAAAGTAGACCTTTCTCAAGATGCAAGAGATGTCATGGAAGTGGGAGAACTGGCTGTATGGCCTACTGGCAGTGCTCTCTGTATATTCTTTGGTCCTACCCCTGCAAGTAGGGGAAATGAACCACGGGCAGTTTCTCCGGTAAATCCTGTGGGTAGACTGATTGACAGTACTGAACCTCTTAAAAAACTTGGCAACTCTATCCACGTCAGAATAGAAACTTCAAAGTAGTCCTTTCTGAATGATAAAGAATTCCTTTATAATTCCTTTATAATAATGAATAATAGTTTATGACAAAGACAGCAGGAATAATAATCATCGGTGATGAGATTCTTTCCGGGAAGATTCAAGACCACAATTCTCACTTCATGGTAAAACAATTAAGGCTCCATGGCATCGATGTTCGCCGTATTTCTGTCGTCCCTGATGACGTTCACGAGATAGCAAACGAAGTAAAGAAATTTTCTGTAAGGTTTGATTATGTCTTTACCTCTGGAGGAATAGGCCCAACACATGATGATGTTACGATTGAGGGTATAGCAAAGGCTTTCAATGTAGAACTCACTTTCCATAAGTCCATAAAGCAACTCCTTCATAAAAGATATGGTAAGAATCTAACATCAGAGCAGCTCAAAATGGCAGAAGTTCCTGAAGGTGCGAAACTTATGACAGATGATGCTATTAAATTTCCTCTCATAATCTTTAAAAATATATACATCCTTCCCGGGATACCCGAATATCTGGAGAAGAAGTTTTTTGTCATAGAGAAGTTCTTTCATGAACAGCCATTGCTCCTCAAGAAGGTTTATATCAAAGAATATGAACCTGAGATAGCACCCCATTTGAATGAGATAGTCAAAAGCCATAAAAGGGTAAAAATAGGCTCCTATCCTGTGGTAGGCAACAAAGATTACTATGTAATGGTAACGTTAGAGTCCTTAGAGGAAAAGGACCTTAATTCAGCCCTTGAAGACCTTGTAAAAAAGATCCCTAAGAAAAAGGTCATTAAAATAGAGGGTTGAGTTTTTACCCCGTAGGAATATTCTTTGGCTTGCTATGGGGATGATGAGTGAAGAGATCTTCTCCTTTTACACAGGGGGTCTAATGTCCCAAGTGCAATTCCAACGGGGTTTAATGTGACAAAAAAGGCTTACCATCTCGATCTTCAAAAAAGTCAAATAAGGAACTCGAAGATTGCCTTATTGCCAGGCGATCCCTTCAGGGTTTTAAAGATAGCAGAGAAGATAAGAGAACAATTCGGCAGTGATATTGAAGAACTCGCATGGAAAAGAGAATTCAAAACCCTGCGATGTTCTGTCAACAACAAATCTGTTCTTGTAACCTCAACAGGAATCGGAGGACCTTCAACATCCATTGCAATAGAAGAGCTTGCGATGCTGGGTGTCAAAACATTTATCAGAGTAGGTACTACAGGAGCGATTCAAAAAGAGATAAGACCAGGAAACGTAATCATTACAACTGGCTCTGTCAGGCTTGATGGAGCTTCCACTCATTATGCTCCTATTGAATATCCTGCCGTTGCTGACTTTGAGATCGTTGATTCCCTTATAAAAGCTGCAAAGAATAGCAAAGTGAAATATCATGTAGGTATCACTGCATCTTCAGACACATTCTATCCTGGACAGGAGCGATATGACTCATTTACAGGGTATGTGCCTAAAAGATTCCAGGGTTCACTGAAGGAATGGCAAAGGCTTAATGTATTAAATTATGAAATGGAATCATCCACTGTATTTACTCTTTGCAGCGCTATGGGGCTCAGAGGAGGATGTGTGTGTGGAGCAATTGTCAATAGAACCTCGAAAGAAGGAATTACAGAAATGGCCTTTAAATCCGGTGAAGAGAATGCAATAAAAGTCGCCGTCGCTTCACTGGAGTATCTTCTCTGAAGTAGAAAATCTTAATGGGGTTAGGAAAGACAATACTGCCTTTGCCGCAGTTGTTATTTGATGTTTTTCTGAACCCGTTTCATGATCTTCTTTCTGTCACCCTGAACTTGTTTCAGGGTCTAATATTGTCATCCTGAATTGTTTCAGAACCTCAGTGTTAATACGATAATGCTATGAGTGATGATAAGCAATACTATGTTTATATTCTCACGAACAAATCCAACAAGGTTCTTTATACAGAGGTAACAAATAACCTTGTTCGTAGAATGTTTGAACATAAAAATAAGTTAATAGAAGGATTTACCAAAAGATATAACCTTACAAAGCTTGTATATTATGAGGTTACATCTGATGTAGAAAGTGCAATAGAGAGAGAGAAACAGCTAAAGAACTGGCATAGAGATTGGAAGATAAATTTAATAACTCAGTTTAATCATGAATGGAAAGATTTAAGTGAAGCGTTTTTAGGAGATGCTGAAACAAGTTCAGCATGACATATAAGTTTTGATATTTGCCAAGTTAGCCCTCTTCCCTGTTGCATCATTTAAAAACCTAAACGAAATACATTCGTTGCATCAAATGAAAATCTATATGAAATCATTTTACTCTTTTGCATCGTTTTCGGTCTTTTTTAAGTAAGATGAGGAGATTGG
>Ga0129298_10000180_pt1 | contig 22559 bp, 14 predicted proteins | sample I19B2metaG_FD_94707 | JGI IMG/M metagenome (GOLD analysis project Ga0129298, IMG submission 94707) | Lake sediment bacterial and archeal communities from Gulf of Boni, Indonesia to study Microbial Dark Matter (Phase II) - ​I19B2 metaG | ecosystem: Environmental > Aquatic > Freshwater > Lake >... | reverse complement strand
TTCAGGATTTGATTACCTGGCTTCACTTACAGCATCTTCTGCCTTATTACCGGAATTGAAGACAATACACCTTAATGCAGGAATATTCCGCAATGCAGGTGCCGATATAGTACAGGAGCTTGCATACGGACTTTCATCCGGCAGCGAATACCTGGCTCAGCTGATATCACGTGGAGTTAATCCTGTTCTGGCAGCTTCAAAGATCAGGTTCAGCTTTTCTGCTGGTCCCGATTATTTTCCGGAGATTGCAAAGCTCAGAGCTGCCAGGTTATTATGGTCAGTAGTGCTGAAAGGATATATTCCGGAAGGCTATGAAGATTTATGCATGAACATTCACTGTATTACAGGCAGGTGGAACAAAACACTTTACGACCCTCATGTTAATATGCTCAGAACCCAGACAGAGGCAATGTCGGCCATATTGGGAGGGACAGATTCACTTACTGTAGAACCATTCGATACGGTTTTCAGAAAACCTGATGAGTTTTCTGAAAGGATTGCCAGGAACCAGCAGCTTATACTGAAGGAAGAAGCCTATTTTGATAAAGTTGCCGATCCTGCTGCCGGTTCATACTATTTAGAAAGCCTAACAAGCCTGATAGCTGAATACGCCTGGAAATTATTTATCGAAATTGAAGATCAGGGCGGTTATCTGTTTGCCTTACAGTCTGACTTGATTCAGAAGAAGTTGTCGGAATCAGCAGCTCTGAAAAAAGTGGATTTTGAATCGGGAAAAATGAAACTGTTGGGATCAAACCTGTTTCCTGATTTGAATGAAAAAGCCCCTTCTCAGATAGATAAGGAAATACTTTTTAAATCGGAGAAAGATGAAGGAGATCTTTTAATTCAGCCTGTCAGACTCTTCAGAGTGTCAGAAAAATATGAAGAATCACGATTGAATAAGGAGAAAGGAGCGACGGACAAATTATGAGACCACTATTCAAAAACAGCGACCTTTCAGCCGTGTCCGTTAATGGCAGGAACCTCCGGGATTGGGAAAAGGAACACGGATTGTCCAAAGACTGGATTACCCCTGAAATGATTCCTATAAAGAGTGTCTACAGTAAGGAAGATTTAGCCGGGATGGAGCATCTTGATTATGCAGCGGGCATACCTCCCTACCTCAGAGGTCCTTACTCCGGGATGTATGCAATGATGCCATGGACAATACGTCAGTATGCCGGGTTTTCAACTGCTGAGGAGTCGAACGCTTTCTACCGCAGAAACCTTGCTGCGGGGCAGAATGGATTATCCGTGGCTTTTGACCTGGCTACACATCGTGGGTATGATTCAGATCATGAGCGTGTTACCGGCGATGTGGGTAAAGCGGGTGTAGCTATCGATTCCATACTCGACATGAAGATTCTCTTTGACCAGATTCCACTTAACAGTATGTCGGTGTCGATGACCATGAACGGAGCTGTGCTTCCTGTAATGGCATTTTATATTGTTGCTGCTCTTGAACAGGGAGCTAAACCTGAGGAGTTGTCGGGAACGATCCAGAATGATATTCTGAAGGAGTTCATGGTCCGTAATACCTATATCTATCCCCCTGAATTTTCAATGAGAATAATCTCAGATATATTCAGGTACACATCTGCAAGGATGCCTAAATTCAATTCAATAAGTATTTCAGGGTATCATATGCAGGAAGCCGGTGCAACTTGTGACCTGGAACTTGCATATACACTTGCCGATGGACTTGAATATCTCAGAACGGGTGTAAATTCAGGTCTCGATATAGATGCCTTTGCACCGCGACTCTCATTCTTCTGGGCTATTGGTATGAATCATTTCATGGAAATAGCCAAGATGAGGGCGGCGAGGATGCTATGGGCCAAAATTGTTAGCGGATTTAATCCTAAGAATCCAAAATCACTTGCACTCAGAACACATTCCCAAACCTCGGGATGGAGTCTTACAGAGCAGGATCCTTTCAATAATGTAGGCAGGACCTGTATTGAAGCCATGGCTGCCGCATTTGGACACACCCAGAGTCTTCATACCAATGCCCTCGACGAAGCAATAGCCCTGCCAACAGACTTTTCAGCTCGCATTGCCCGCAATACTCAGATCTATCTTCAGGAAGAGACAAATATCTGCAGGGCTATCGATCCCTGGGCCGGATCTTATTATGTAGAAACACTGACCCATGAAATTGCGCACAAGGCATGGGAGCATATCACGGAAGTAGAAAGGCTGGGAGGGATGGCTAAGGCCGTTGAATCGGGAATTCCGAAGATGAGGATAGAGGAAGCAGCAGCAAGGGCTCAGGCAAAAATAGATTCAGGTGTTCAGACTATAGTCGGCACCAATAAATACCGTCTCGAAAAAGAGGATCCGCTGGAGACTCTGGAAGTTGATAATTCTGCTGTGCGTGAATCGCAGATAAAAAGACTTGCCGAACTGCGTTCCGGAAGGAATGAGCAGGAATGTAAATCCGCTCTCGATGCAATAACAAAATGTGTTCAGACCGGCGAGGGCAATCTTCTTGAACTTGCAGTTGAAGCTGCAGCAAAGAGAGCAAGTCTTGGTGAAATATCGTATGCATGTGAAAAAATAGTTGGGAGGTATAAAGCTGTGATAAGAACAATATCGGGCGTCTATTCATCCGAATATAAGTCGGATGATGATTTTAAGGAAGCTAGAGCTCTTGTAGCCAGATTTGCCAGAAAGGAGGGCAGACAGCCCAGGATCATGATTGCCAAAATGGGACAAGATGGTCATGACCGTGGTGCAAAGGTAGTTTCAACAGGTTATGCCGATATAGGTTTCGATGTTGACATCGGTCCATTATTCCAGACACCTGACGAAGCTGCCAGACAGGCAGTTGAAAACGATGTTCATGTACTTGGAGTATCAAGTCTTGCTGCAGGTCATAAGACACTGGTTCCACAGGTTATAGAGGAGCTCAGAAAACTTGGGAGAGAAGATATCCTGGTAATCGCTGGTGGAGTTATTCCCCCCCAGGATTATAAATTCCTTTATGATGCAGGGGTTGCTGCAATTTTTGGACCCGGAACCTCTGTTGCAAAAGCTGCAAAACAAATACTTGAAATACTGATTCTTATACATGAATAGGATTATCTTTCAGAAATTTTGCAATATTTGAAATATGAAAAAGCCCTTAACCTCCATTTTGTTTTTTATGATCCTTGTAACGGGATGTTTATCAGGAAGTAAAGATCTGTCTGCCCAGGATGTGAAGGAAGAATCTGTACAGAAAACTGATTATTCCGAGCAGTCTACATGGGTACTGGGCTATTTTGCACGTGGACAGATAACCAGGCCTCCTCACTCTGAATGGTTTACCAGGGAATATGATGGATATTCCATAAACCAGGAGGCTCTTGACAGAATAAAAATGATACCTCATGAAGGTATAACAATCAGGATAGTTCTGGGTACATGGTGTCCCGACAGCAGGAAACAGGTGCCAAGGTTTATGAAAATAGCCGATGCATGGCAGTTCCCTGAAAGTTCGGTAATATTTATCGGAGTAGACGATGCCAAGCTGTCTCCAATTGGGGAATATGAGAAACTTGACATTCAAAGAGTACCTACTTTCATATTTTATAAAAATAATATTGAAGCCGGACGCATCATTGAGAATCCTGCGACGTCTTTGGAACAGGATATGGTTAAAATCCTGACAGGTAAAGATTAGAAATAAATACTTAAATATCATGGAAGACGTAAAAAACAACTCCGGACAAAACCTGGGAATAGCAGCTCTGATAACAGCAATAATTACCTTTGTTCTTGCTGTGATTCCCTGTGTTGGACTAATTGCAGTTATTCCCGGAATAATTGCAATTATACTTGCATCTGTAGGATTGTCACAGGCATCCCGGAGCAATGCTCCCAAAGGGATTTTGATAGCGAGTCTGATTATTGGTGTTATCGCCTCCCTAATATCTGTTTCACAGGTGTTTGTTGCAACAAAAATTGCAAAAAATGCCGATAAATGGCCGAATGAGATACAGAATATTGTTAAGGAAGTGCAGGATGATGTTGTGAAGGATCTTGAGGATGCCAATATTTCAATCAAGATTGAAAGCAACGGTGAAAAAGTTGAAATTAATGCCAGTACCCAGAACAAGGAAAAGGAGCAGAAACTTGAAGCGCTGGAGGGAGTAGATACCCTGAAGAATGATACAATACAGCAGAAAAAATAGAACTGATCAGCGATCTCATCAAAAGCTCACTGAGAAGCCCTACTATATAATTAATATTGTATTTGCCGGAGTAATAGTTTTAATGCTGATTTACTCCGGTATTTTTTCTCCAGAAAAAAATAACTATCCTGTTGTATGCATACATGAACGACTGACAGGCGAACCCTGTTTTTCATGCGGATTATCGCACAGCTTTTCCCTTATCGTAAGAGGGAAAATAGAAGAGGCATACGAATGGAATCAATATGGCATGAGGGTGTTTCTTTTCTTTCTTGCGCAACTGTTATTCAGGCTGGACTTCCTCAGATTATCCTTAAAAAGGCCGGAGAACATCAAACATCTTATAATCTACGATTCAATTGCCTCCCTGACTATTTTTCTTATTTCATTCTGGCCGTTTATAGAATCTATCTTTACAGGATTTTTACGGGTATCTTAGATTTATTTTCAAATCAGCAGAATAAGTAAATAGTAAACCAGAATAGGAATCTTAAATATATAGACTGGATAAGGTCTGTAGATTCTTAAAAAGAAATAACCACGAGGCCACAGAGATTTCTCAGAGTACACAAAGATCAAATATTGATTATTATTTCACTGTGACCTCATTGATTTTCCTTTGTGATCTCGTGGTTAATAAGAAGTTTATCTTATTATTCATCAGTGAGATTCAGAATATCATAAAGCAGGCTGCTTTCAAAACCCTTTGACAATCCGTACCTGATCAATTTGGCTTTCAGGTCATATTGGTTTTTTGCTTTTACAGAACGTCTGTGGGACTCAATAAGTGATTTTAATGTGTTAATATAAAGGTCATTATCTATTGACTCCAGACCTGTACTTATAGACGCCGATGATATCTTTTTGGACCTGAGATGCGCAGCAATCTTAATTTTGCCCCATTTGTTGTATTTGAATTTATCCCTTGCAAATGCACTGGCAAAGCGCACTTCACTAATAAAATTCTCTTTTATAAGCAGGCTTATGATTTTCCCGGTGTCGCTCCCTGAGATACCCCACGATTCAAGCTTTGACTCAATTTCGCTTGCACACATCTCACGCTGAGAGCACAAATTCATGGCTTTTGCGAGAGCTGTTTTGTAAAGAACCGGTTCAGACATTTTTAATTCCTTTAATGATCCTTTCCTTCCCGTTAAGATCTTGTACCAGTTTTATCTCATGATATCGGAATCCTTCAAGCATATGTACCAGTTCATTACCCATAGCTTCATTAATCTCAAAGTATATTTTCCCTCCGGATTTTAAAACTCTTTCTGCCGATTCAAGTATAGCCCTGTAGTAAACCAGCGGGTCTGAGTCTGAAACAAATAGTGCTGTATGAGGTTCGTGTTCAAGGACATTCCTGTTCATGTACTGTTTCTCAGACTCCCTTACATAGGGAGGATTACTTACTATTATGCCGGCTTCAATTTTAAATATTCTTTCAGGATTGAAAATATCATCTCTGATGAAATCTGCCTTCACTTTATTGAGCTCACCATTTTTTAATGCAATCTCCAGAGCTTCCTGTGAAATATCAGTTCCGGTCACACAAGCTCCTGCCAGATTCTTTGCAAGAGCAATTGCAATACACCCCGATCCTGTTCCGATATCCAGAATTGACCCGCTGAAATTCTTATTCTCTCTTATAATAAGATCAGCAAGTTCTTCTGTCTCCTGTCTTGGAATAAGAGTTGCTTCATTTACAAGTATTGTGCAATTATAAAATTCGGTGCTACCGGTGATATACTGAATAGGTCTTCCTGCTTTTAACTGGCTGATAATATTATAAATACGACTAACGTCCTCTGTGCTTACGTGAAAATCCTGGTTGTAGGTCTGATGCAACTTTTTTACCCCTGGAAGTGTCATGATTATAATACGGGTGAGGGCAGAGATTTCATTTTCCGGATATAAATCCCGGAGTTCAAGTGAAACAGAGGACCTGATGTCTCTTATTGTTTGTACTTTCATACCGATTATTCAAAATTAGTATTTTAGGGGAAATGGATGAGGCAAATCATATAAAATATATGCGCAGGTGTCTCGAGCTTGCAGCCGGCGGAGAGGGATTAACTTATCCGAATCCTATGGTTGGTTCTGTAGTTGTGCATGATGGGAAAATTATAGGAGAGGGATTTCATATTAAAGCTGGTGGACCTCATGCTGAGGTTAATGCAATAACCAGTGTTTCAGATAAATCATTATTAAGATCATCAACTTTGTATGTAAACCTTGAACCATGCTCCCATTATGGTAAAACACCTCCGTGTGCCAATATGATAATAAGCCACGATATTCCTGAGGTGGTTGTTGGTACACCTGATACCAGCGACAAGGTAGCAGGCAAAGGTTTAGAGATGCTTCGAAGCGCCGGTTTAAAAGTCAGAGCAGGAATTCTTGAAGAGGAGTGCAGGTATCTGAACAGAAGATTTTTTTCAACTGTTGAACGGAAGAGACCTTATGTCATTTTAAAATGGGCTCAGAGCGCAGACGGTTTTATAGACAGGATAAGAAAACCGGGACCCGGAAACAAGCCGGTATGGATAACGGGAAATCCAGAGAAGGTGCTTGTTCACAGATGGCGTTCATATGAACAGGCTATTCTTGCCGGTGCAGGTACTATTCGTGCAGATAATCCGCAGCTTAATGTAAGAGAATGGACTGGTTATCAACCTTTAAAGGTTGTTCTCAGCCGCTCAGGTGCTGTTGGTCAAAATTCTGCCTTTGCAGAGCCGGCTGGCACATTTGTTGTTATTACTTCTAATATGAAAAGTGATTTACCTGATGAGGTGAAAATAAAATTGGATTATACTAAACCTTCTGCAGAACAAATTGTTGAATATCTGTATTGTCGAGGTATTCAGTCACTCTTTGTTGAGGGAGGGGCTGAAGTGCTTAATCACTTTATTGAAACAGGTCTTTGTGATGAGGCAAGAATTTTTACCGGAAAGTTTGAATTTGGTAGAGGAATAAAGGCACCTGAATTGAAGGGAATGAGTATAATTAAGAAAACAGAATATGGTAAAAGCAGCCTTGAAACATATCTCAGGAACACATATGGTAATACCAAAGAGCTTGATAATGTGAATATAAATTAGTATTTTTACAAGTTAAGGTGGGAACAAAACTAAAGAATAAGGATATGAAGACGAAGATTATTTTTCTGACAACAATTCTGGCATTTGCTTTTGTAAGCGCATTTGGTCAAAATGGCAAAAAGTACTTCAAGGCAGGTCAGGAGCTTATGGAAGGCATGAAATATGAGGACGCTGCAGCTCAATTTACAAGTGCGATAGGTCTTGAGCCGGCCAATCCTGACTATTACCATGCCAGGGGAGAGGCCTATGAAAAGCTTAACAAGCTGGAAGAAGCAAGAGCAGATTACGAAAAAGTAATTGTTTTTGATGCAAAAGATGTTAAAGCAATGGTACATCTGGGAGACCTGAATAATAAAACAGGAAAATATGAAGAAGCCCTAAAGCACCTTAATCGTGCCACTGCTATTGATAAACGGAATGAGGAGGCTTATCCTGTAAAGGTCATTACTCTTCTTGCCCTTGAAAAGTATGATCAGGCTCTGAAGGTATCTGATACTGCTGTGACAATCAACGATTCTCCGATGAACCTCTATTACAGGGGGGTTATTTACAGGAAACTGACAAATGATGTACTTGCCAAAAAAGAATTTGAGAAAGCAATTGCGAAAGATAAAAAACTAGCTGAGCCCAGACTTGCCCTGGCCGATCTGCTGTTAAATTCAAATACAGCTGAAGCCATGACACAGTGTAGTGAGGTTATCAAAAATGATGACCGGAATACCGAGGCATATATTATGAGGAGTAAAGTCTATAAAAAGAATCTCGATTACCCAAATGCCATTAATGATATTTCAAAGATCATTCTTATTGATCCGGCAAATGCAGGCTTCTATATGATCAGAGGTAAATACTACCAGGAGTTTAACCAGCATACAAATGCTATTGCTGACTTTTCCAAATTTATTTCTCTTAATGCTTCTGATCCTGAGGCTTATTTTGCTAGAGCCAGATCATATGAAGAGATAATGAATTATGAGAAAGCGATGGAGGATTATGCAAAGATAACCATATTGTCAGAGGATGATCCAAAAGCAAGGAGGATGCTAAAGGATGCCGAGGCAAGGCTTTATGAACTCAACAGGGAAAAGGTAGCCCCGGAGATTGTCCTTGTGAGTCCTCTTCCTGTAAACGATACAATTGAGGTCAGGGGTGATAAGGCTGCAATTCTTCTATCCGGAAAAATAAAGGATAAGAGCAAGCTGAAGTTGGTAACCGTAAACAACGGGCCGGTATCAACTGCCCCAGGTAAAAATGGTGAAAACGAATTCCTGTCAAATATTGATGTATCAGGTATCGACAAGATCACCGTAGTGGCTAAAGACGATTATGATAATGAGAAAGTGCTGGTATATCCCATCAAAAGAACAGAGATAGTACCACCGGCTATTGCTCTTGTTGCTCCTTATACCACTGAGGATGGACAGGTTTACCTTGACTCATCGACTCCTAATATTGCAATTCAGGGAAAAATAAGTGATGCAAGCCCGATAAAATCGATTACAATAGGTGATGTGACTGCAAGTTACAGACGAGATGAGATGAATCCATCATTCACTGCGATCCTTGATGTTTCAAACATGAATAAGTTCACTGTAGTTGCTGAGGATATTTATGGTAACCGCCAGGAAACTCAGTTCGTTCTTAACCGCGAAGGTGCTGAAATAGCCGCGAATAATCCCATGGGTAAGACATGGGTTGTATTTGTTGAGAATTCAAGCTATGAAACTTTTGCGAGCCTCGATGGCCCGATCAAGGATGTAGCTACCATTCAGAGAGCACTTGCGAACTATCAGGTTCATAACATTATCCACAAAAAGGACATGACAAAAGCTGAGATGGAAAAATATTTCAGCATTGAGTTACGCGACCTTGTAAAGAAAAACCAGGTTAAATCACTTATGGTATGGTATGCAGGTCATGGCAAGTTTATAAATGATGTTGGTTACTGGATACCTGTAGATGCCAAAAGAGATGATGAATTCACCTATTTTAATATAAACGGCCTTAAAGCAGGACTTCAGGGGTATGGCGATGTAGTAGTGCACACTCTTGTGGTTTCGGATGCATGTGAATCAGGCCCGAGTTTCTATACTGCGATGCGTTCGGTAAATGAGGAGCCTAAATGCGACAATTCTATTGTTGCAGGAGCCAAATCGGCACAGGTTTTCTCCTCAGCCGGATATGAGCTTGCAGTTGATAACTCCAAGTTTACAGCCACTTTTGCAAATACACTTCTTAACAATAAAAATGCATGTATTCCTATCGAGACTGTTGTTAAATCTGTATCAGCTGCCGTAGCCACAGAAACGGGTCAGAAGCCCAAGTTCGGGAAGATCCAGGGGCTGATTGATGAAAACGGAACATTCTTCTTTATTGCAAAATAGATACTATATGTCAGACATAAAACTCACCAGGCGCCAGGCAATACTTGTCTGGCTTGTCCTGTTTGTGTCCTTTGCTGTTTCACCGGCACTGGCCCAGGACTATTTCTTTGATAATTACGGAATTAAACAGGGATTGAGTGAGCAGAAGGTCTACACACTGTTCCAGGATTCTAAAGATTATATCTGGCTTGGTACAGCTAATGGAGTATCAAGGTTCGACGGGAAAGATTTTAAAAATTTTACAACCCGCGACAGCCTCTCATCTATGGGGGTGCGATGTATTATTGAAGATGATCTTGGATATATCTGGTTCGGACATTTAAACGGAGGTATTACGAGATTTAATGGCACTGCATTTGAGAAAGTTGTTTTTGACTCAATAACATTAACCGGTGACATAACAGCTATCGCACAGATCGGGGATAAGATCTGGTTTACCTCAGCTAATGACGGAGCTGTCAGGGCTGAATTTCCTGTTGAGGATATTAAAAAGATCAGTGGAAAGCAATTCAAGGGAAAAGATGGTCTTAGCGACCAGGTATTCGGTGGTACAGTGAACAGAGACAGTGCATTCGTTTGTATTGCCGATGTGGGACTGAGGCGTTTTAACAGGGAGGAAGGCAAGTTCGAGAATTACCGGATGCCTCATATGACAACATATTTCAGCTCAACCTGCCTGCTTGAGGACAGCAAGGGAAATATCTGGTTTGGGACATATAACGGGGGGATATACAAATATTTAATGTCGGAGAGCAGGATGGAGGTTATAGATTTGCCAAAAATAGGCATTGCAAGCAACTGGGTAACCTGCCTTACTGAAGACAGGCGTGGAAGGATGTGGGTTGGTACCTGGGAAGGTGGTGTTGTTATGTTCGATAATGACAAAGTGCAGGTATTCAATCAAACAAACGGACTGATTCCCTCAAGGATATATGATATAATTGAAGATGTTGAAGGAAACATCCTGATTGCGGACCAGAACAACGGTCTGACAATTTATAAAGGTGATGCCTTTGTCTCCTATAATAAGGAAGAATTGCTTCCTGATCCAAATGTCAATGCAGTTTATGAAGACAAAAATGGAGATATCTGGTTTGGAACAAATGCAGGTATATCAAAGTTTACTCCGGGTTCAGGTAAACCTCCTGTTATCTTCAATGAAGCTAAAAATGCGATATATGAGCACATTAGATTCTTCCATGAAGATCTTGATGGCAATCTGTGGGTAGGTTCAAATGAAGGTGGAGTTATTATGTACAATATGAAAACTTCCAGATTTGAAGCACAACCTTACATCAACTCTATATTGTACAGGGGAGGACAGGTTACTGCAATGGAGATTGACAAAAAGAACAACCTGTGGATCGGGACTGTTGAAGGAGTTGCAGTTGGGACAATTAATCAGCAGAATTTTCAGCGGTATACACTCCTGGACAGCCTGACAATTTTCAATATAACAGCTCTATACTGTGATCCCTCGGGAAATATGTGGATAGGTACTGAGCCAAGGGGAAACAAGCCTGGTCTGATAAAATATGAACCTGCCAGGGAGGATTTCAGTCTGGTGGATGCTTTTACCGGAGTGATTCCCAAAACAATGGTAATGGATCAGAAAGGAATACTCTGGGTTGGCACAGCCGAGGGGCTTAAAGCATTCAGGAATGATTCAATTATCTACACAGTCACCCATGATGACGGACTCCTGTCAGATAATATTAATCTTCTGGCATCGGGTAATGATGGGAGCATTTACATTGGGACCAACTATGGACTTAACAGGTATATTCCTGAGACGAAACAGATTTTTTCCTATACTGAAAGGAACGGTTTCCCGGGAATTGAGACAAAGCAAAATGCTGTATTCACCTCACCTGACGGAGAATTGTGGTTTGGTACTGCCAATGGCGCAACAAAGTTAAATCCTGAAAGGACCACGACAGAACAGCTACAGCCTCTTACCCATATTATGGGGATCCGTGTTAATTACGAAGCCCGCGAGATGGCCGCAGGTTTGAAGCTCAGATATAATGAGAAATCGGTCCTTTTCGACTATTACAGCATATGTCTTACGAATCCTGAAGTTGTAAGATACAAGGTGAAACTTCAGGGGGCTGATGAAGACTGGAGACCTGTTACAGATCAGACACAGGCAATTTATTCAGGTCTCTCTCCGGGAAAGTATACCTTTATGGTAACTGCCAATAATAGTCAGGGTATCTGGAACACAGAACCGGTGACATTCAGTTTTATGATTAAACCTCCTTTCTATCTTACATGGTGGTTTATTCTTATCTCAGTGGTACTGATTCTGATTGTTATTGTAACATATATACACATCAGAGAAAAGAATCTGATAAGGGAGAAGGAGATACTTGAGGAAAAAGTGAGAGAGCGCACCGCAGAAGTGGTGCAGAAGAGTCTAATTATAGAGGAGAAAAACAGGGATATAACTGCAAGTATCAGATATGCAGAAAGGATACAAAGGGCTATGTTGCCCAAAGAAGAATCATTTCATGATACATTTGTATTATTCCTGCCTAAGGATATCGTCAGCGGAGATTTTTACTGGATGCACGACAACGGAGACTGGATTTTTATTGCTGCTGTTGACTGTACAGGACATGGGGTGCCGGGAGCATTTATGTCCATAATCGGACATAACTCCCTGAGCAAGGTTGTAAGGGAATATGGACTTACACGGCCTGCCGCCATCCTTGACCAGCTTAATGTTGAAGTTATGAAAGCTCTGTTGCAGAGACATGAGAAGGCAATTATGGACGGAATGGATCTGGCCCTGATTTCATTTGAAAAGGCAACAGGAAAGGTGGAATTTGCCGGAGCATACAACCCTCTGTATGTTGTAAGAAAAGGAGAGGTGTTTACATATAAGGGAGACAGATTCCCTATTGGGATGACCACAATGGAGGAGAAGAAGTCTTTTACCAATCACGAGGTTGATGTCCAGCCCGGAGATATGCTGTATATGTCCTCTGATGGCTATGCTGATCAGTTCGGCACCAGCGAGGTTAAGAAGTACAAGTCGAACAATGTGAAGAAGTTACTGTCAGAAATCTGGCATCTCCCGGTAATGGAACAGAAGAAGAAGCTTGAAAAGGAAATAATGGACTGGAAAGGAGACCTTGAGCAGGTAGACGATATAATGTTTATAGGAACCAGGATACCTGAGAATTAAATCTTTGCAATACTTCGCGGGTCATGGATCCAGTTTTCATTTTTTAATAGAAAAGTCATGGCTTCTTCAGGGGTGGAGGCTACCTGCCAGATACCCTTGTGTTCAAATCTGAGGAACTCCCCGTCAACCATATGGTCGAGAAACTCTATCAGCGAACCATAAAAATCAAGGGTATTCAGGATCACAATCGATCCTTTAAAAAGACCAAGCTGTTTAAGAGTTATGGCTTCTGCCAGCTCTTCAAGTGTCCCAATGCCACCGGGTAAAGCCAACACAGCATCGGCAAGTTCAAACATCTTCTTTTTACGCTCACCCATATCCCGGGTAATTATCATCTCCTTAACACCAGGATGATCCCAGCCTTCTTCTTTCATAAAACCTGGTATCACACCTGTAATTTTGCCATTACAGGCTAAAACAGAATCGGCAAGCTTACCCATAAGACCTATCCCTCCACCACCAAAAACAACATCCATTCCTGCATTGGCAAGAAGTGTTCCCAAATGGGATGCAGCTTTTGCATACTCACTGTTTATCCTGCTGCTTGATGACGCAAAGATGCAGACTGTCATAGATGGATTAAAGGGGCTGTTTAAAAGATTAATTTACCCCCAAACCCCCCAAGGGGGGCTTTTAAATCCACTTATTTTTGATAAGTCCCCCCTGGGGGATTTAGGGGTGGTTATTGAATATGAGGCTTATTTTAATGTCTGAATAGGCTTATTATTCTAAAAAAGCGCATTAAGCTTTGAAACAAAATTGTTTTTAGGCACTGCTCCAACCTGTTTGTCGGCAACTTTCCCATCCTTGAAATAAAGTACAGTAGGGATATTTCTAATGCCATATTTGGCAGACACACCAGGACTGTTATCAACATCACATTTTACAACTACAGCTCTATCGGAATATTCTTTAGAGATCTCTTCTACAATTGGAGCTATCATTCTGCACGGACCGCACCATTCAGCCCAGAAGTCAACCATTACCGGTTTTGTGGATTTGACTACTACTTCATCAAAATTGCTGTCGTCTACTGCTAATGCCATAATAAATTATTTTTTTAGATTCTGTAAGGTTCGGTGCAAAGATAACTAATTAACTTTATATTCTATACCGGGGAAGTCGTCAAGGAATGATATTAATTCATTATTAAGCCTTACCCTGTAAGTTCTTGAAAACATGGGTAATGAAACTTTATCTTCCCCGCTTATAAAAAGAAAACGAAGCTCTGTCTCTCCTTTGTTTTCAAGTACAAGCTCCTTCAGTTCATGTATCATCTCATGAGTGACATCAGCAGGATCAATCTTCAGGGTCACAAACTTTATGAGTTCATCCTTCACACTTGAAAGCAGGTTTATTTTCTTAATTTTGAATTCAATTTCATCTTCCTTGAACCTTCTGACCTGAACTCTTCCGGTGATAAGCAGGTAATATCCTATTACACAAAACTTACTGTTTTCAATAAATTCTTTATCGAATAACATAAACCGGAAAGAATCGGAATAATCCTGTATTGTAAATGAGCCGTAAGGTTTGCCATTTTTCCCGATGCCATTTCTTGTGTCTGTCACCATACCTGCTACCACAACATCTCTTTCGAGCCAGTCCCGCAGGTTCTGAAGATCGGCCAGTGTCGCTGTTGTGAAAGTGTTTATCTCAAGCCTGAAATCGTCGAGCGGATGAGAAGAGAGATATATCCCTATAACTTCTTTTTCCCTGTTCAGCTTTTCAAGTTTGGGCCAGTCGGGGCACTGAGCGGGTTCGGGTTTTACCATATCGAATCCGCCTGAATCTCCGAAGAGTGAATGCTGGCTCGAGCTTTTAATTGTTTTAGCTGTGTTACCATACCTGATAAGACTCTCGATATAACTGGATCCCTTTGTATCAAGTGAGAAATACTGAGCTCTTGTTATAGAAGTGAAGCAGTCGAATGCTCCTGCAACTGCCATCGCTTCAAGGTTTTTCTTGTTGAGGGAATTAAGGTTTACACGCTCAACAAGGTTATAAATATCTGTGTATAGTCCGTTCTTTTCCCTTTCTTCAATCAGCTGAAGAACAGCTGCTTCTCCAACTCCTTTTATTGCTCCCAGTCCAAACCTGATATTTCCATCCTTATTCACTGTAAATTTTACATTACTCTCATTTACATCGGGTCCCAGCACTTCCATTCCCATCCGTCGGGTTTCATCCATGAATGTGGTGATCTTCTTAATATCACTGATATTACGGCTCAGAACAGCTGCCATATATTCGGCAGGATAATTTGCCTTCAGGTAACCTGTCTGGAATGCAACCAGTGCATAGCAGGTAGAATGTGATTTATTGAATGCATATTGTGCAAAAGCCTCCCAGTCAGACCATATTTTATTTACAGTGATTTCATCATATCCGTTTTTTGCGCAACCTTCCTGGAACATGAGCTTCATCTCATCCATAATGGAACGCTTCTTTTTTCCCATTGCTTTCCTCAGTGAGTCAGCCTGTCCTTTGGTGAATCCTCCGAGGGACTGAGAGAGTTGCATTACCTGTTCCTGGTATACGGTAATTCCATATGTGTCATTAAGATACTTCTCCATAACAGGAATTGGGTAATCGATCTTTTCCTGTCCATGCTTTCGTTTTATGAATCTGGGGATATACTCCATCGGTCCGGGCCGGTAGAGTGCATTCATTGCTATCAGATCCTCAAGACGGTTGGGTTTAAGATCACGCAGGTATCGTTTCATCCCAGGGGATTCAAACTGGAAGATCCCTGTTGTTTCTCCGTTACTGAAAAGTTCGTAGGTCTTCTTATCATCGAGGGGCAGATTGTCAACGTCTATTGTAATACCCTTCGATTTCTTAATATTTTCAACGGCATCCTTGATTATTGACAGGGTTTTCAGACCAAGGAAATCCATTTTAAGAAGACCCACTGATTCCACATGGCTTCCATCATACTGCGTGGCATAGAGATCGGTATCCTTGGCAGTACAAATAGGAATATAATTATCGAGGGAATCTTTACCTATTATAATTCCGCATGCATGAACGCCAGTCTGACGGATGGAACCTTCAAGCACCTGGGCGTATTTGAGGGTCTGTGCAATCAGCTTATTTGAAGAATCTCTTTCTTTTGCCAGTTCGGGTACCTCAGCATAGGCATCTGCAAGAGTTACTCCCGGACGTTCTGGTACAAGTTTGGCAAGCCTGTCAGCATCAGGCAGGGGGAGTTTCTGTACCCTGGCAACATCCCTTATGGCCATTTTTGCAGCCATTGATCCGAATGTGATAATATGTGCAACTTTATCATGCCCATACTTGTTGACTACATATTTCAGAACAGCTTCCCTTCCGTCTTCATCGAAATCGATATCTATATCAGGCATTGAAATACGATCGAGATTCAGGAAACGTTCAAACAGCAGGCCGTATTTAATCGGATCAATATCTGTGATCCTGAGAGCATAAGCAACTGCTGACCCGGCTGCTGATCCTCTTCCGGGGCCTACTGATACACCCATTTCCCTGGCAGCACGAAGGAAATCCTGAACAATAAGGAAATATCCAGGAAATCCCATTTTTGCTATCATCTCCAGCTCGAAATCGAGTCTGTCGGTGTGCTCTTTTGTAAGAGTCTTCCACCTTTCATTAGCTCCTTTATATGTCAGGTATTTAAGGTATTCATCCTTATCGGAATATCCTTCGGGAAGTTCAAAATCGGGCATGATCGGATCATGATCAAGCTTATATTTTTCAACCTTATTAACAAGTTCAGCCACGTTGTCAATTGCTTCAGGGATATCACTGAAGATTTTACGCATCTCTTCCTCGCTCTTGACATATTCCTGTTTTGAATACCTCAGCCTGTTCGGATCATCAATATCCTTTGCAGTATTAATACATATCAACCGGTCGTGTGCCTCAGCATCATCAGCATTCACAAAATGGATATCATTGGAGGCGATGATCTTTACATTATATTTTGCCGAAAGCTTCCGGAATGCTTCAATCACTTTCTGCTGCAGGGGAAATGCTGATCTGTCTGCTTCCGGATCATACGTTTCATGACGCTGAATTTCGAGATAAAAATCTTCACCAAAAATGTCGATATAACCCTTCAGTACTGCTTCAGCCCCTGCCATGGTACCATTCAGTATTTCATCCTGGATTTCACCCGCAAGACAGGCAGAGGAGGCGATGATCCCTTCACTGTGTTTCGCAAGAAGTTCCTTGTCGATCCTTGGGCGGTAATAAAAACCTTTTATCCAGGCTGTCGAAACCAGTTTAATAAGGTTTTTATATCCCTGAAGGTTTTTGGCAAGAAGTATAAGATGGTCGCCTGAACGGTCTTCCTTCACACTAACATCAGTAAGTGAACGTTTGGCCACATATATTTCACAACCGATAATTGGTTTTATACCCTTTTTGGTGGCTGTATTATGGAACTCCTTGATCCCAAACATATTGCCATGATCGGTAATTGCCAGAGCCTCCATGTTAAGTTCTTTTACCCTTTCAAGGAGAAGGGGTATACTTGATGCACCATCGAGGATAGAGTATTGAGTATGAACATGTAAGTGGGCAAATCCAGCCATCAGGAGATTAAAAATTTGAGGTTTTGGTCATTCACAAAAATAGGTAAAAAATGGATAAGCATTCTTAACTGACCCCAGTGTTAATTAAAAAACAATACCGTTGGATGAAACTCAACATCCGTAAATCCATTTATGCTGTCTGTTGATTGTTCAAATCACAACTCAAAATACGGTTTTATCTTGCTTAAATAGTATTAAAAGGCGATCGTTTGCGCTGGCAAAATGTAGTCATTGATGATACTGATACTAATACTAATTTGTTAACCTAAAATTAAAGCTATGAGAAGAATTCTCTTGATTTTTTTAGTTTTTTGCGGGATGCTGCTCTCAGCGGCAGGACAGCAGAAAACTGTATCCGGAACTGTTACTTCATCCGTACCGGGGGAAGGAGCAATGCCGGGAGTGGCAGTAGCTGTACCGGGAACAACCACCGGAACAACTACTGATATTGATGGAAAATACACGCTGGTGGTTCCCGAAAACACCACAACAATTTCATTCTCATATATTGGGATGAAAAAGCAGAATGTTTCAATAACCGGCAAAAATCTGGTTGATGTTGTAATGGAGCCGGATATCCTGGGACTTGATGAGGTGGTAGTAACTGCCATCGGAATTTCACGTGAGAAGAAATCACTGGGTTATGCAGTCCAGGATGTAGAAGGTGATAAAATAAACAATGCCCGGACAGGCAATGTTTTGACAGCAATCACCGGAAAAGTAGCCGGGGTAAATATAACAAGTTCAGCCGGAGCACTTGGAGCTGCATCCTTTATTAATATCAGGGGACAGAACTCAATAACAGGCGATAACCAGCCTTTATTTGTTATTGATGGTGTTCCGATTGATAACTCTATGGATTATTCCGGTAATCCAGATAATCTTCAGAACAACCTTACAAATGGTTATAACTACTCGAACAGGGCAATAGACCTTAATCCGGATGACATTGAGACCATATCTGTTCTGAAAGGAGGAGCTGCGACAGCCCTCTACGGGATGAGAGCAGGCAATGGAGCTATAATTATTACCACAAAGAAAGGTAAGGATACAGCCGGTCGATTAAATGTAAGTGTAGCCTCTTCAGTGGCATTCGATAAAGTGAATAAACTACCTGAACTTCAGATGATGTACGCACAGGGCAATAACGGTAATTATGGGACAACAACTACCAGTTCCTGGGGACCCAAAATATCGGATTTAAGATTTGACGGATCAACAGATTACTGGCGAGACAAAAATGGCCGGCTGGTTCTTGCTACTCATCCTTCTGCCCGTCAGGACCTGCCTGCAATTGCATATGATAATGTGGGTGATTTCTTTCAGACTGGTACAACATATAATAATAGTGTGTCTGTATCCGGAGGAAACAAAGATGCGAATTTCTTCCTGTCGTTCGGAAACAACTCATCAAATGGTATAATACCAAGGAATTCATTCTCCAAAACATCTGTAAAGCTGGTTGGTGAGACAAACATCGGCAAAAAAGTCAAGGTTTCAGCAAGTGCAAACTATATAAGGTCGGGCGGTGTGAGAGTACAGATGGGATCAAATACCTCTGGTGTTATGCTTGGTCTTCTCCGTTGTACACCAACTTTTGACAATGCGAATGGCCATGGCAAAGATGGTTACAAATACGAAGATTCATATATTATACAGGATGGATCAGGTATGCCGAGACGCTATGCAACCTATGACAATCCATACTGGACCGTAAATAAAAACCAGCTTAAGGACCAGGTTGACAGGATAATAAGCTATGCACAGGTCGTTTATAATCCGCTACCCAACCTTACACTTACATACCGGCTGGGTGATGATGTTTATTTTGATAAAAGAAAAGGACATACCGCTTTGATGTCAGCAAACGTACCTGACGGACAACAGGAGGAGGATTTCCATTATAGCAATAACCTTAATTCAGACCTAACACTGAACTACAACAAGGAGCTGATAGATGGAATCTTTACCAGCATTACCATTGGACAGAATATGTTCATGAGTGACTATCAGCAGATGTACACACAGGGCAATGGATTTGTTATTCCCGACTTTTATCACATGTCAAATACTTCTTCACAACTTGTCAGGGAAAAGACAGAAAAATATCGTACTGCAGCTCTTTTTGCCGATTTACAGTTTTCCTTCAGGAATATGATTTATCTTGGATTTACAGGACGAAATGAATGGTCAACCACCCTGCCTGAAGATGATAATAGTTTCTTCTTCCCGTCAGCAAGCCTTGGTTTTATTTTCAGTGAACTTCCGGGCCTGAAAGGAAATGAAATCCTTTCATATGGAAAACTCAGGGCATCCTATGCTAAAATAGCAAATCATGCAACACCATATAATATTGTGAATACTTTCACAATAGCTACGATTACTGACGGATGGGGCACAGGAGATTCTTTCCCCTTCAATGGTGTTCCGGGATTCATACCAACAAATACTCTTGCAAATCCTAATATAAAACCGGAAGCACTTATATCCAGAGAGCTTGGCGTTGAGGTTAAGCTGTTAAACAACAGGATCAATTTTGATTTATCTTATTATAATAATCAGAATAAGGATCTTCTTATCAGTGTTCCTGTAACCGGTAGTACCGGGTACAATGCCATTTACACAAATGCTGCAACAATGGAAAACGTCGGTATAGAGATAATGGCCAATGTTGTTCCGGTCTCAACAAGCGACTTTAACTGGGGCATTAATTTTAACTTCTCAAAGAACAATAACAAAGTTCTGTCGCTTGCCCCGGGAGTTACTGATATAGGTCTTGGAGGTTTTACCGGGAGCACAATAAATGTTGTTGCGGGAGAACCTTATGGAAGCATGTTCAGTACAAGTTTATATAAGGATGACCAGGGGAGACAAATTATAAACGATGATGCTTCCAGTTCCGGATATGGATATCCTATTCAGGATCCAACTATGAAATCACTTGGAGGTGTTTCTCCAAAGTGGTTGATGGGGATCGGAAGTGATCTGAATTATAAAGGTCTTGGATTTACTTTCCTGATTGATATAAAAAATGGTGGAATAATGTGGAATGGCACCATGGGCAGACTAGTCGGTTTCGGAGTTGCAAAGAGAACTGAAAACAGGGGAGAAACGGTTGTGTTTGAAGGAGTAAAGGGACATATTGTGGATGGAGAAATTGTTACATCAGGTGTTCCAAACGATATCCAGCGCACATATTCTCAATACTATTACCAGAACATAGGAGGTGGAGCCAGTCCTGCACAGGAACAATTTGTTGAGAAGACAGACTGGGTAAGGCTGAGAGAAGTAACCCTTTCATATGAACTGGGTAGAGTGATTAAGAGCCCGGTATTTAAGAATGTTCGTATCTATACAACCGGTCGTAATCTGTGGCTGAATACTCCATATACGGGCATTGATCCTGAGACTAACCTTATGGGAGCATTTAATGCACAGGGTCTTGACTATTTCAACATGCCGAATACAAAGTCATATGTATTTGGTGTAAGACTCGATTTTTAACTTTAAAAAATCATGAAAATGAAAAAAATAATATTTTCTACAGCACTCGTTCTGCTTTTGACTTCAGCATGCGAGAAATGGATTGATCCTTCATTAAATATTGATCCGAACAATCCCACAGACCTGGCCATGGCTCAGCTTCTGGCTCCGGTAGAGGCTAATTTAGCTTACATAGTGGGAGGAGAACTTGCGAGGTGGGACTGTGTATGGATGCAGCATATCGCCGGTATTCAGAGCCAGTCAGCTGAAAATGATATCTATACCATAACTGAAGCTGATGTAACAAATGCATGGAGTTGGAACCTTTATTCTCCTGGGATGGTAAACTTAAGATATATTCTCGAAAAAGCTGTAAGTAAAAATTCACCACATTATGGTGGTGTTGCAAAGATACTTATGGCTTATCATCTTGGAGTGACTACTGATCACTGGGGAGATATTCCCTATACTGATGCCCTGAAAGGTGTTGAAGGTAATTTTAAGCCTTCATACGATACTCAGGAGCAGATATATAACACAATTTTCACTCTACTTAATGAAGCGATTTCTGATCTGAATGCTTCTGAAAGTGTATTCAGTCCGGATTTTGAGGACCTGATCTACGCAGGTGATCTTAGCAAATGGGAAATGACAGCTTATGCTCTTAAGGCCCGATATTCGCTTCATCTGGCAAAAAGAAAAGGTAACCAGGCGTATACTGATGCTCTTGCTGCAGTTTCAAATTCTTACACAAGCAATGATGATGATTTTAAATTTGTATTCGGATCTGCATATAATAATTCAAATCCTATTTATCAGTCGGAACAGGAACGCCCCGGTTATTACACCGCAAGTGCAACCTACATGGACATGCTTGCTGCAACAAACGATCCCAGAAAGGAAGTCTATTTCGACGGTACAGTTGGTTCAAAGCCGGGTGAACCCAATGCTGATGCTGCAGTAATAGGTGCTGCCTATGCTTCATCTGAATCACCTGTTTATCTGATGTCATATGCTGAATTGAAATTCATCGAAGCTGAAGCCAGATACAAATTGAATGCTGCCGATCCTCTTGCAGTTGTTGCCTGCAATGAAGGATTGAAGGCATCTCTTGAAAGGGAAGGAGTGTTTGGAGACGGTACCTGGTTTAATGCCAATAAAGTAACATCAGGAAACATTTCTCTGGAGAAAATTATGACACAAAAATATCTCAGTTCATTCCTGCAAATTGAATCCTGGACAGACTGGAGACGTACAGGATATCCGGTCCTTCAACTTGCCACCGGAGCTGTTATAAATGAAATACCAAGGAGACTACCTTATTGTGATGAAGAAAGGTTGTATAATGGTGAAAATATGCCAACTGGTATTACAGTTACAACAAGAATCTGGTGGGATGCAAATTAGTATCAGGTTCTATTTTGTGAAGTAGGAAAGGGGCCAGATGTGGGCCCCTTTCTTTTATCTTTTAACTCATTTGCCTACCAAGTTATTCATTATTTATTTGTTCAATAATTTTATTAAAGCTATCTTTGCACCCACAATTTTAAACAGGTTAACTAAAAAGCGTAAGAATTAATGGCAGTTAAAATCAGATTAGCTAGAAAAGGTCGCAAGAAAGTGGCCTTCTACCACATTGTGGT
>Ga0129298_10000179_pt1 | contig 22579 bp, 17 predicted proteins | sample I19B2metaG_FD_94707 | JGI IMG/M metagenome (GOLD analysis project Ga0129298, IMG submission 94707) | Lake sediment bacterial and archeal communities from Gulf of Boni, Indonesia to study Microbial Dark Matter (Phase II) - ​I19B2 metaG | ecosystem: Environmental > Aquatic > Freshwater > Lake >... | reverse complement strand
TTTGGGTATGAAATACTCACTTGCCTCAAGAGAGCTGATAGCGGACTCGTGCGAGGCAATGGGAATGGCTCACAGTTTTGACGGGATGGTGTTTATACCCAACTGCGACAAAATAGTTCCAGGAATGCTGATGGCCCTTGCAAGAATAAACGTACCGTCGATTGTAGTCAGCGGCGGACCAATGCTTTCAATAAAAAGGAACGGAAAGCAGCTTGACTTGAACAGCGTGTTTGAAGCGGTCGGCTCATTCAAGGCAGGAACAATTACGGAAGAGGAAGTATGTGAATACGAAGACCATGCATGTCCGGGCTGCGGTTCATGTTCAGGTATGTTTACCGCCAATTCCATGAACTGTCTGACTGAGGTGTTGGGATTAGGACTTCCGGGTAATGGCACCATACCGGCGGTGTACGCAGAAAGAATCCGGCTGGCAAAAATGGCCGGTATGAAAGTCATGGAGCTGGTTGAAAAGGATATAAAGCCTTCGGATATACTGACTTATGAAGCCTTTGAAAATGCTCTTGTGGTTGATATGGCACTTGGATGCTCTACCAATTCCGTGCTCCATCTGCCGGCAATAGCAAGCGAAGCGGGGGTTGAAATCAATCTGGATATTATAAATGAATTCAGCAGCAGGGTACCGAACCTTTGCCACCTTGCGCCTGCAGGAGAGCATCATATACAGGACCTCTACGCTGCCGGCGGTGTACAGGCGGTTATGAAGGAACTCACCAAAAAGAACCTGCTGCATCTTAACCTGATGACCGTCACAGGCGGAACTGTTGAGGAAAACATTGCAAAGGCGAAGGTTACAGACTATAGTGTAATAAAAAATATAGAGAATCCATACAGCACTACGGGTGGAATCGCGGTTTTAAGAGGGAACATCGCGCCCGACGGTGCAGTGGTAAAGCGCTCTGCGGTAGCACAGGAGATGCTTGTGCATAAGGGACCTGCAAGGGTGTTTGATTCGGAGGATGAGGCGATACAGGCCATATATAATGGAAAGATAGTCAAGGGAGATGTTATTTTTATCAGGTATGAGGGGCCAAAGGGCGGCCCGGGCATGCGTGAAATGCTCGGCCCGACTTCTGCAATTGCAGGGATGGGGCTTGACAAGGATGTTGCACTCATTACGGATGGGCGTTTTTCCGGAGCATCGAGGGGAGCATCCATCGGACATGTATCCCCGGAAGCCATGGAGGGAGGTCCTGTTGCAGCAGTCAGGGAGGGCGACATAATTTCTATAGACATTCCGAATGGTAAATTGAATGCAGAGGTTTCGGATGAAGAAATTAAGAGAAGGATGTCGGAATGGGAGGCACCGGTGCCAAAGATAACCAAGGGCTACCTTGGAAGGTATGCAAAGCTTGTTTCATCGGCAAGCACGGGAGCGATATTGAAGAATTAAAACCGTTTGCTGTAAATTTATTCAAAATGCAGTTTCTATGCAAGGAGGTATTAAAATGAAATTGAGCGGTGCGGAAATTTTTGTTGAGTGTCTCAAGGAGCAGGGAGTTGACACAGTATTCGGCTTCCCGGGCGGAGCGGTTTTATATATATATGATGCATTGTACAAAGCAAGAAATGAAATAAAGCACATACTGACTTCTCACGAACAGGGGGCTTCACATGCGGCGGACGGCTATGCCAGAGCTACGGGGAAAGTCGGAGTGTGTATTGCCACATCCGGTCCCGGCGCGACCAACCTGGTAACAGGAATTGCGACTGCATATATGGACTCGGTGCCGATGGTAGCTTTTACAGGCCAGGTCACAACAGCGCTGCTGGGAAAAGATTCTTTCCAGGAGGTTGATATTACCGGTATAACCATGCCTATAACAAAACATAATTATATAGTAAAGGATGTAACAAAGCTTGCAGATGTTATAAGGGAAGCCTTCATTGTGGCAAAAGAGGGAAGGCCGGGGCCTGTTCTTGTGGATATATGCAAGGATGTCACAGCCGCATATACCGAATTTGAACACAAACCGCTGAAAAAGCCACAGGATATTCCGATGGGTGTAAGTGAGTCGGAAATTGATGAAGCTGCAGACGCGATAAACAACGCAAAAAGGCCCATTATTCTGGCGGGCGGAGGAGTATCCATAGCAGGGGCAAGCAGCGAAGTGGCGGCAATGGCTGAAAAATCCGGCATACCCGTAACCACTACATTGATGGGCCTGGGTGCATTTCCGGGCAACCACGAGCTTTTTACCGGACTTGTAGGGATGCATGGGACTAAAACCTCCAATATGGCGGTATCGGATTCCGATTTGTTCATAGCCATAGGAGCCAGATTCAGCGACAGGGTTATCAGCAATGTTCGTAATTTTGCTCCAAATGCCAAAATCATGCATATTGACATAGATCCCGCCGAAATAGGAAAAAACCTAGTAGTGCATTATCCATTGGTGGGAAATATAAAAAAGATATTGAAGCATCTGAACGCGAAGATAGATAAGAGGGAAAACGAAGAGTGGAACGCGAAAATAAGGGAATGGAAGGAAACCTATCCCCTTAAATACCCGCAGGACAATGTATTAAGGCCTCATTACATTGTTGAAAGAATATATGAGCTTACCAGGGGTGATGCGCTGATCACTACTGAGGTTGGACAGAACCAGATCTGGGCCGCGCAGTATTACAAATATACGATGCCAAGACAGTTTATCTCATCAGGCGGACTGGGAACCATGGGTTTTGGTTTGGGAGCATGCCTAGGAGCACAGCTTGGAAGGCCGGATAAGAAGGTTATCAATGTGGCAGGTGACGGAAGCTTCAGAATGAACTGTACAGAGCTGGCAACCGCGGTCGAATACAAGCTTCCGGTGATTGTGGCGCTTCTCAATAATCATGTCCTGGGAATGGTAAGACAGTGGCAGGAATTATTCTATGACGGCAGATATTCGGCGACCACCATCGACAGGGGAACTGATTTTGTGGCTCTTGCGGAAGCCTTCGGTGCCACAGGCATAAATGTTAAAAAACCGGAAGAAGTGGACGCCGCCATATTGAAAGCTCTGGCTTCAAAGGATAAGCCGGTACTCATTAACTTTGAAATAGACAAGGATGACAAGGTATTTCCAATTGTGCCTCCCGGTGCGCCCATAAATGAATTAATACTGGAATAATATTTGGCGATTGGCTGTTGGCTGTTGGCCGACAGCCAACAGATGATGGCTGATGGAAATTGAAAATGTGTGGATGCAGAACTAATGCCGGCATGTATGAATGTATGAAATAAATGCCTTGACTTTTAATAGGAATTGTGTTAAATTATTTATTGCTTCGTCGATAAGGTTCTTTTTTTTTATGGAGAAAAATATTAAACTTACTTATATAGCTAAAAAGCTAGGGGCTGGAGGTGTTAGAAATGAGAGTTAAAATTACACTGGCATGTTCGGAATGCAAGCAGAGAAACTACAACACTATGAAAAACAAAAAAAACGATCCTGAAAGACTGGAAATGAAAAAGTACTGCAGGTTCTGCCGCAAGCAAACCGATCACAAGGAAACAAAATAGTTTATATCAGTATGAAGTATCTCTACAAATTTTTTAAACGGGGATGTTTATATGGCTGAAGGTACAAATGTTTCAAAGGTTGATAATGCTCGCAGGAATTTTACCAGATTCTTCAGAGAAGTAAGGAGCGAGCTGAAAAAAGTTATATGGCCGAACAGGGAGCAGCTTACAAACAACACAGTCACTGTTTTGATGGCGTGCCTTCTCATAGGTGCCATTATATGGATATTTGACTTTTTGCTTCTTAAGGTGAGCGAGATAGTTTTCATAAGGTAATGAAGGAGGACATTTGACAAATGTTCCAGGAAGATGTGTCTGATAATGTAAAATGGTATGTAGTACATACCTATTCGGGCTATGAAAATAAAGTTAAGGCTAACCTTGAGAAGATTGTTGAAAACAGGAACATGCAGGACTATATTCTGGATATCGTTGTTCCGATGGAAGAACAGATCGAAATCAAAGATGGTAAAAAGAAAGCCACTTTGAGGAAGGTTTTCCCCGGGTATGTCCTGGTTAAGATGATAATGACTGATGAATCCTGGTATGTTATCAGAAATACCAGGGGAGTTACCGGATTTGTAGGTCCGGGATCGAAGCCCGTTCCTTTGACCGACGATGAAGTGAAGACAATGGGAGTCGAGGAGTTTGCTCCTGTTGTAGATTACGAGGTTGGGGACAATGTGAGGGTGGTATCCGGTCCACTGGAAAACTTTATTGGAATAGTAGAAGAAATAAACATGGAGAAGAAGAAGGTAAGGGTTTCGGTATCCATGTTCGGCAGGGAAACCCCTGTAGAGCTTGAACTGGTACAGATTCAGAAGCTTTAATATTATTGATAGGTAATGCAATTAACCTATAGATTGACTATTGAATATGAAAACCGGATAACCCGCTTAGTACTTTATATTAAGCAGTTACGGTTTTCAGGAAAAATTGGGAGGTGGATTAAGCTATGGCAAAGAAAATTGCGGGCTATGTAAAACTTCAGATTCCTGCGGGGAAAGCGACTCCTGCTCCACCGGTTGGACCAGCCTTAGGACAGCATGGCGTAAATATTATGGGATTTTGTAAGGAGTTTAACGAAAGGACTGCAAAGGACGCAGGATTGATAATTCCTGTGGTCATAACAGTGTATGCTGACAGGTCTTTCTCTTTTATCACGAAAACTCCGCCGGCTTCCGTTTTATTGAAGAAGGCATGCAAGATAGAGAGTGGTTCCGGTAAGCCGAACAAGGAAAAGGTTGCTAAGATTTCCAAGGCAGAAGTCAGGAAAATAGCAGAACTGAAAATGCCTGACCTCAATGCTGCAAGCGTGGATGCTGCTGCAAGCATGATCGCCGGCACAGCCAGAAGCATGGGCATAGTAGTTGAAGATTAAGATTCAGATTGTAAATGTGGGAGGAAATTAAGTTTTCCGAAAAATTACCACGAAGGAGATGAATATCATGAAAAGAGGAAAGAAGTATTCAGAAAGCGCGAAGCTTGTTGATAGATTGAAGCTTTACGATCCTGCGGAAGCTCTCGACCTGGCACAAAAGACTGCCAAAGCAAAATTTGATGAAACTGTTGAAGCCCATATCAAACTGGGTGTAGACTCAAGACACGCAGACCAGCAGGTTAGAGGTGCAGTTGTTCTTCCGCACGGGACAGGAAAAAAAGTAAGAGTCCTTGTTTTTGCAAAAGGTGACAAGGCAAAGGAAGCAGAACAGGCTGGAGCAGAATTTGTTGGTGCAGAAGACCTGGTTGCAAAAATTCAGAATGAAAACTGGTTCGAGTTTGATGTGGTCGTTGCTACACCGGATATGATGGGTGTTGTAGGAAGACTTGGTAAAATACTTGGTCCCAAAGGCTTGATGCCGAACCCTAAAGCCGGTACCGTTACAATGGATGTGGCAAAGGCCATAGCAGATATTAAGGCCGGTAAAATCGAGTACAGGCTCGATAAGACCAATATCATACACTGCCCTATAGGCAAGGTTTCCTTTGGAACCGAAAAGCTCGGCGAGAACTTCCATACCCTTATGGACGCAATAGTCAAGGCAAAGCCTGCAGCAGCTAAAGGACAGTATTTGAAGAGTGTTGTGATATCATCCACTATGGGTCCTGGCATTAAGATAAACCAGCAAAAGGTAACCGAATAAAAATTTTATACTTTACAAAGTACATGTATTGTTGTAATATAATATATGTTTTATAAATGAAATTGCCACAGACAGTAGGTGCGTAAGCATAAAGAGCAATCTACCTACCGAGGCGGGATTAAAGGATGATTTTATCGTCCCCTCGTATGTCTGTGCGCACGAGGGGATTTTTATTTGGCCGGCAGCAAGTGAAGACAAAATTTTCGGGACCCGATCCCGAGTATATTTTTAAGGTGTTCATTATGGAAATTGTAATATGATTTTCTTAAAACAGAGGGAGGTGGAATAGTAATATGCCCAGTGAAAATACTCTTAAGCAGAAAAAGGAAGTTGTCAAAGAGATATCTGAAAAGATAAAATCAGCCAAGGCTTTAGTTTTTGCAGACTATAGAGGACTTACCGTAGAACAGGATACAGAACTCAGGAATGCTCTTAGAAAAGCTGGTGTAGATTACAAGGTAGTAAAAAATACTCTTACCAGGTTTGCAGCGAAAGAGAATAACCTTGGAGGACTGGATGAATTTCTGAACGGTCCTACTGCGATGGCACTAAGCGATTCAGACCCGGTAGCTCCGGCAAAAGTGCTGTCAGAATATGCAAAGAAGTTTGAAAAATTGGAATTAAAGGCAGGCGTGGTGGAAGGTAAGATAATAGATGCAGAAGGCATCAAGGCTCTTGCAGAACTGCCGCCGAGAGAAGTACTTATCGCAAAGGTACTTGGAGGATTCAATGCTCCTATATCAGGACTCGTGAACGTATTAAACGGAAACATAAGAGGTTTGGTAGTTGCTTTGAATGCTATTGCGGAACAAAAAGCACAAGCTTAAATTTACAGGTTAACTAATAAAAATAAAATAAAATTGTGGAGGTATATTATAATGGCTAGCGAAAAAGTTACAAAATTGATTGAGGACGTTAAGGCGTTGACAGTATTGGAATTATCAGAATTGGTAAAGGCTCTTGAAGAAGAATTTGGCGTATCGGCAGCAGCTCCTGTAGCGGTTGCAGCAGCTCCTGCAGCAGGTGCCGCAGCAGCAGCACCGGCAGAAGAAAAGACTGAATTCAATGTAATATTGAAGGACGTCGGCGCAGACAAGATAAAGGTTATTAAGGTTGTCAGGGAAATAACAGGACTTGGCTTGAAAGAAGCGAAGGATCTTGTTGATGGTGCTCCAAAGACAGTTAAAGAAAATGTTTCCAAGGATGAAGCTGCTTCCATCGAAGCAAAATTCAAGGAAGTTGGCGCTGGAGTAGAAATTAAATAATAAAGAACATAAAAAAAGAAGTTTCCGGTACCGGGAACTTCTTTTTTTATGTTCTTTATTATTGACAAGTTGAATTTACTATGTTATAATTATAAACTGCGTTATAATTTGAGACTGCTATACGGTTAACTATTATATATAAAAATATACCATGTTTTGATTATATCACAGGGGAATAAATAAGACAATAATTGTTAATAATATTTTAATGATTACTGCAATACCTAAAATTAGTATATGTATTTTAAAAAAAATTATACTTATGATGAACATACCAAATCGGTATTGAATAAAGCTTTAAATAGAACGAGTCGAAAGCTGTACATATTCATTCCGGAGGCACAACATATCCATTCCGGTTAAGTAACAAATATATTCTTATTCCATATATATTGCATGAAATCTTGCATTGTGGCTTGAAACATGCTAATTTCTCAAGTTATAGGATGTCAGGGTGCAACAGGTTTTTTGCATTATATATTTATATAGTTTACGATTTATGCATAAGCAAGGGAAACTGATTTCAAATAGTTGATTCATGCATTTCAACATTTGAAACCAGCTAGGATTAATCATAAATCATATAATATTTATGCATTAAGAAAAAGTCAAACTTATGAGGTGATATTTAATGGTACATCCCGTACGAGTAGGCAAGAATATCAGAATGAGCTACTCAAAAATTGATGAAGTTCTTGACATGCCAAATCTTATCGAGGTTCAGAAAAATTCTTATAAGTGGTTTTTAGAAGAAGGTTTAAGGGAAGTTTTCAGGGATGTTTCTCCGATTACCGATTATACAGGTAATTTAATACTGGAATTCATTGACTATTCTCTTGACGACACTCCGAAGTACAGTGTTGAGGAGTGTAAAGAGAGGGATACGACTTTCTCAGCCCCTTTAAAGGTAAAGGTGCGCCTCATCAACAAGGAGACCGGCGAAGTCAAGGAGCAGGAAATATTTATGGGCGATTTCCCGCTGATGACCGATAACGGTACCTTTATAATCAATGGTGCAGAAAGGGTTATAGTAAGCCAGCTTGTAAGGTCTCCAGGCATTTACTATTCCATGAAATTTGACAGGACAGGTAAAAAACTGTTTTCCAATACTGTTATTCCTAACAGGGGAGCCTGGCTTGAATACGAAACCGATTCCAATGACATACTTTCAGTCAGGATCGACAGGACAAGAAAGCTGCCTATTACTGTATTATTGAGGGCGCTGGGATACGGAACGGATCTGGAGATAACCCAGCTGCTCGGTGAAGATGAAAGGATCCTGGCTACAATCCAGAAGGATAATGCCAAAACTATAGATGAAGGTTTACTTGAAATATACAAAAGGTTGAGACCAGGTGAGCCGCCAACTGTTGACAGTGCACGGTCCCTTTTGAACAGCCTGTTTTTTGATCCCAAGAGATATGACCTCGCAAAGTTCGGAAGGTTCAAATTCAACAAGAAGCTTTCCATTGCCTCCAGAATTAACGGGCATAGAGCTGCCGAGACCATTGCAGATCCCCGGACCGGAGAGATCATTGCAGCCGAGGATGAATTCATCGACAGGAAGAAAGCTGCAATGATTCAGAATTCGGGAGTGAATTCCGTACACATAAATATAGAAGGTAAAAAAATAAAGATTATTGGAAACAATACCGTCGACATCAAGGCTTTTGTGGATTTTGACATAAGCAACATGGGAATAACCGAGAGGGTAAGGCTGGATATCCTTAAAAATATCCTCAATGAGAATAAGAGTGAGGAGGATATCAGAAAAGCAATTTCTGAAAATATAAACGAGCTGATACCGAAGTATATTACCATGGATGATATAATTTCTTCAATCAACTACATCATCCACCTCGGATACGGTGTCGGTACCGTGGATGATATTGACCATCTGGGAAACAGAAGACTGCGTTCTGTCGGCGAACTTCTCCAGAATCAGTTCAGAATCGGTCTGGCAAGGATGGAGAGGGTAGTCAGGGAAAGAATGACTATCCAGGACATAGATATTGTCACACCGCAGGCGTTAATCAACATAAGGCCTGTTGCAGCCGCTATTAAAGAATTTTTCGGAAGCAGCCAGCTGTCCCAGTTCATGGATCAGACCAATCCGCTTGCCGAGCTGACTCACAAGAGAAGGCTGAGTGCTCTGGGACCGGGTGGTTTGAGCAGGGAAAGGGCAGGGTTCGAAGTCCGTGACGTTCACCATTCGCACTATGGGCGCATGTGCCCCATAGAGACGCCTGAAGGCCCCAACATAGGTTTGATAGGTTCATTAAGTACTTATGCACGTATAAACGAATATGGGTTTATCGAGGCGCCATACAGAAGAGTTGACAAGGAAAAGGGAATAGTTACCGATGAAATCATATATCTTACCGCAGACCAGGAGGATGAATTCATAGTTGCCCAGGCAAATGAACCCCTGGATGAGGAAGGAAGGTTTATTGCAAAAAAAGTGGCTGCAAGGTACAAGGAAGAAATTCTTGAGGCTGAAACCGGCAGGATTGATTTTATGGATGTTTCACCAAAGCAGCTTGTTTCGGTAGCAACAGCCATGATTCCCTTCCTTGAGAACGATGATGCCAACCGTGCCTTGATGGGATCCAACATGCAGCGTCAGGCGGTTCCCCTGATAAAGGCCGATGCACCTATAATAGGTACAGGTATAGAATACAAGGCGGCCAGGGATTCGGGAGTCGTGGTACTTTCCAAAAATGCCGGCGTTGTTGAGAAGGTTTCCGCAAACGAGATTGTCATACGGACAAAGGAAGGCAGAAAGGATACTCATAAACTTCTTAAATATATGAGATCCAATCAGGGAACATGTATAAATCAGAGACCTATCGTAAGGAAGGGCGATATAATAGATGCCGGAGATGTTATTGCAGACGGTCCTTCGACCGATCAGGGCGAAATAGGGCTTGGCAAGAACATCCTTATAGGCTTTATGACCTGGGAGGGTTACAACTACGAGGATGCCATACTGATAAGTGAAAAGCTGGTAAGGGATGATGTATTCACATCAATCCATATAGAGGAATATGAAGCTGAAGCGAGGGATACCAAGCTTGGGCCTGAAGAAATAACCAGAGATATTCCGAATGTCAGTGAAGAGTCTTTGAAGGACCTTGATGACAGGGGAATAATCAGAATAGGTGCAGAAGTAAGATCAGGAGATATACTTGTAGGTAAGGTGACTCCTAAGGGAGAAACCGAACTTACTGCTGAAGAAAGACTATTAAGGGCAATTTTCGGTGAGAAGGCAAGGGAGGTAAGAGATACTTCCCTGCGTGTCCCGCACGGTGAGTCGGGTATAATTGTGGATGTGAAGGTATTCACAAGGGAAAATGGAGATGAACTGCCTCCCGGAGTCAACCAGCTGGTAAGAGTGTATATTGCCCAGAAGAGAAAAATATCCGTTGGTGACAAGATGGCTGGAAGACACGGTAACAAGGGTGTTATTTCCAGGCTACTTCCGGAGGAGGATATGCCGTTCCTTCCGGACGGGACCCCGCTGGAGATAGTTCTGAACCCGCTTGGTGTTCCGTCACGTATGAACATAGGTCAGGTTCTTGAGGTTCACCTTGGATATGCAGCCAAGGCTCTGGGATGGGAAATTGCCACTCCTGTATTTGACGGTGCTACAGAAAGTGATATAGTTGAAACCTTGAGAAAGGCCGGATTGTCTGAGGACGGAAAAACAGTGCTGTATGACGGGAGAACAGGGCAGCCGTTTGACAACAGGGTTACCGTAGGGTATATGTATATCCTGAAGCTCGCCCATCTTGTTGATGACAAGATACATGCCCGTTCAACAGGCCCATATTCACTGGTTACACAGCAGCCCCTGGGAGGTAAAGCCCAGTTTGGCGGACAGAGATTCGGAGAAATGGAAGTTTGGGCACTTGAAGCCTATGGTGCGGCATATACACTGCAGGAAATTCTTACCGTCAAATCCGATGATGTTGTCGGTAGGGTAAAAACATACGAGTCAATCGTCAAGGGAGAGAATGTACCCGAACCTGGTATTCCGGAATCCTTCAAGGTTCTTATCAAGGAACTCCAGAGCCTTGCGCTTGATGTAAAGGTATATTCCGAAGAGCAGGAGGAAATCGCTATCAAGGAATCCACCGAGGATGAACTGGAAGAACTCAATGTCAACATTGAAGGCAGGGAAGATGAAGGACCATTGGCGGACTACGATGAAATCGGCGAAGAAGAACTTGATGATGAACTCGAAATAGAAGAGTTTGAACTTGAGGATCTGAGTACGGCAAACAACCTGGATGAGGGCTTGGTCGATGACCTTTTCGTAGATGATGAAGAAGATGGATTTGAAGATAAGCTGGACGAAGAATTTTAAGGAAAGGGGATAAAACCATGTTTGAACTTAACAATTTTGATTCTATAAAAATTGGGTTAGCCTCTCCTGAAAAGATTAGAGAATGGTCAAGAGGCGAAGTTAAAAAGCCGGAAACCATTAACTATAGAACGCTGAAGCCTGAAAGAGACGGTTTGTTCTGCGAGAGGATATTCGGACCTCAGAAAGACTGGGAGTGCCATTGCGGAAAGTACAAGAGAATCAGATACAAGGGAATAACCTGCGACAGGTGCGGAGTTGAAGTTACCCGTGCAAAAGTAAGAAGGGAAAGGATGGGGCACATTGAACTGGCTGCTCCTGTATCCCATATATGGTATTTTAAAGGTATACCGAGCAGGATGGGACTTATACTGGATATGTCGCCAAGGGCGCTGGAAAAGATACTTTATTTTGCTTCATATGTTGTAATAGATCCCGGACAGACTCCTTTATCCAAAAAGCAGATACTCTCGGAGAAGGAATACAGGGACAGTGTTGAAAAATTCGGGCATAAATTCAAGGCAGGAATGGGAGCTGAAGCAATAGAAGAACTCCTTAAGGAAATAGATCTTGAAAGCCTGGCAAAGGAACTCAGATCAGAACTTAACGACAATTCAGGGCAGAAGAGGGTAAGAACCATCAAGAGGCTTGAGGTTGTAGAGGCTTTCAGATTGTCAGGAAACAGGCCCGAGTGGATGATTCTTGGTGTTGTACCGGTTATACCTCCCGAACTACGCCCCATGGTTCAGCTGGACGGTGGAAGATTTGCCACCTCTGACCTGAATGACCTTTACAGGAGGGTTATAAACAGGAACAACCGCTTAAAGAGACTGCTTGATCTGGGAGCACCGGATATCATCGTTAGAAACGAAAAGCGTATGCTGCAGGAAGCGGTAGACGCATTGATAGATAACGGAAGAAGGGGCAGGCCGGTAACCGGACCAGGTAACAGGCCGTTGAAGTCGCTTTCCGATATGCTCAAGGGTAAACAGGGACGCTTCCGTCAGAACCTCCTTGGTAAACGTGTTGACTATTCCGGACGTTCAGTAATAGTTGTCGGACCTGAATTGAAAATATTCCAGTGCGGCTTGCCGAAAGAAATGGCTCTGGAGCTTTTCAAACCGTTTGTTATGAAAAAACTGGTAAATGACGGGTTGGCTCACAATATCAAGAGTGCGAAGAGAATGGTGGAGAGGGTCAGGAATGAGGTATGGGATGTACTGGAGGAAGTGATAAAGGAACACCCGGTATTACTGAACCGTGCTCCTACGCTTCACAGACTCGGTATTCAGGCATTTGAGCCTGTACTTGTAGAAGGAAGGGCTCTGAAACTGCATCCGCTGGTTTGTACCGCATACAACGCTGACTTCGACGGCGACCAGATGGCTGTCCATGTGCCTTTGTCTGCTGAGGCTCAATCGGAGGCAAGGTTCCTCATGCTGTCCGCAAACAATCTTCTGGCACCTAAGGATGGGAGACCGATAACAGTTCCTACACAGGATATGGTTCTTGGCAGTTATTATCTGACAATTGAACGCCAGGGAGAAAAAGGGGAAGGAAGTGTCTTCTCATCACCCGAAGAAGTGGTCCTTGCATATGATAACGGTCTGGTAGGGCTTCACGCGCATATAAAGGTAAGACTGAAAAAGATTATTGACGGTAAACCTGTATATAAAATAATAGAAGCCACCCCAGGCAGGCTGATATTCAACGAAGCCATACCACAGGATCTTGGCTTTGTTGACAGATCTGACAGCAGTAAGCGGTTTGATCTTGAAATAAATTTCCTTGTTGGCAAAAAGGAATTGGGCAAGATCATAGACAAGTGCATAAAAGCTCATGGGACAACTGAAACGGCTATTCTTCTTGACAGGATAAAAGCTCTGGGCTTTAAATATTCAACCAGGGGTGCAATTACAATCAGCGTATCCGACATGGTCATACCTGAAATAAAGGCCAGGTATCTTCAGGAAACTGAAGAACGGATTGACAGGATCATGAAGCAGTATAAACGCGGATTGATTTCAGACGAAGAGAGATACAACTCGGTCATTACCGCCTGGACTGAAACTGGAGAAAATATTACTACAGCTTTGATAAACAACCTTGACAGGTTCAATCCCGTTTACATGATGTCCCAGTCCGGTGCCAGAGGTAACATAAACCAGATCAAACAGCTGGCCGGCATGAGAGGACTCATGGCCGACACCCAGGGTAAGACCATAGAAATACCCATTAAGTCCAATTTCCGTGAAGGCTTGAATGTTCTTGAGTTCTTCATATCAACTCACGGAGCCAGAAAAGGTTTGGCGGATACCGCACTCAGAACTGCAGACTCCGGTTATCTGACCCGTCGTCTTGTAGATGTCAGTCAGGATGTCATAGTAAGGGAAATTGACTGCGGGACAAACAAAGGAATAGAGGTATATGACATTAAAGACGGCAGTGATGTAATTGAAGGCCTGGCTGAAAGGCTGCTTGGACGTTATGCATCTGAACCGATCGTACACCCGCAGACGGGTGAAATACTGGCCGACGTTGACAAAATGATTAATGACAGCGTTGCCGATAAGATTGTAAAGGCAGGTATCAAGAAAGTCAGAATAAGATCGGTGCTTACATGCCATTCGGAATACGGTGTGTGCGCAAGGTGTTACGGTGCAAATCTGGCTACCGGTGAGGAATGCAATGTCGGCGAGGCTGTAGGCATCATTGCCGCACAGTCAATAGGTGAGCCTGGTACGCAGCTGACAATGAGAACCTTCCATACCGGAGGTGTTGCCGGTGATGATATTACTCAAGGTTTGCCACGTGTTGAAGAATTGTTCGAGGCCAGAAAACCAAAGGGACTTGCAGTGATATCGGAAATAATCGGTACGGTCAAGATAAGCGAGTCCAAGAAAAAGAGGGAAGTAATAGTAACCTCTGAAGACGGGGATTCCAGAAACTACTTGATACCCTACGGTTCAAGAATCAAGGTTTCAGAAGGTGATGTGGTTGAAGCCGGTGATGAACTGACAGAAGGTTCGGTAAACCCCCACGATATTTTAAAGATAAAAGGCATCAAAGGCGTTCAGGCATACCTGCTGCAGGAAGTTCAGAGGGTTTACAGGCTGCAGGGTGTTGATATAAGCGACAAGCACATAGAAGTAATAGTAAGACAAATGCTTCGCAAGATAAAAATTGAAGATGCCGGGGACACAAATCTTCTGCCCGGCAGTTTGGTAGACATATTTGATTTCGAAGCAGAGAATGAAAGGGTGGCAGCGGATGGCCTTACTCAGGCAACCGGAAAAAGGACGCTTCTGGGTATAACCAAAGCATCGCTTGCTACCGAATCCTTCCTGTCGGCTGCGTCGTTCCAGGAGACAACCAGGGTATTGACAGAAGCTGCGATCAAAGGAAAGATTGATCCTCTTGTCGGACTTAAGGAAAATGTCATTATTGGTAAACTGATTCCGGCAGGTACTGGAATGAGCAGATATAAGGATATAAACATAAGTACTGTAGTGGAGTGAGCTGAATATCAGCTTCAATGCCTGTGGTCCGGAGCGTCCGCAGGCATTGAGGACCGGTACTCTTGACAAAAAGAGTTTGACGGTGATAAAATAATTCAGTGTGTAATTTTGACCTTTTATTTGGGCTGCAGCAAGTGAAGCCAAAATACGTGAGACTCGATGCTTCACGGATTTTACCTGAAAAAGGGATTATAACACACCCTTTTTAATGTACGGGAGGTCATAAGGTGCTTGAAAGTTTGAAAAACAGTAAAAAGGCGATAGGTGTCAAGCAGGCTGTCAAAGCGGTTGAGAATGGAATTGCAAAAGTGGTTTTCATAGCCAGGGATGCAGATGAGAAAGTAGTAGCGCCGGTTAAACAGCAGTGTGCAGATAAGTCGGTAGAAGTGATATATGTGGAAAGCATGAAACAGCTTGGAAAGGCTTGCGGAATTGAAGTCGGAGCCTCTGCCGCATGTATCCTCAAGTAAATTGGACCATTATATAGTTTAAAATTATATATTGTGTAAATCATAAAATAAAGGGAGGTGGACAAATGCCGACATTCAACCAGTTGGTCAGAAAAGGAAGAGAAGTTATGGAAGTCAAGTCAACCGCTCCAGCTTTGCAAAGAGGACTGAATTCACTCAAGAAGCAGCCCATAGATATGAGCTCTCCTCAAAAGCGCGGAGTATGTACTGTTGTCAAGACTACTACACCAAAGAAGCCTAACTCAGCCTTGAGAAAAGTTGCAAGGGTACGTTTGACAAACGGAATAGAAGTGACAGCTTATATTCCCGGAATAGGACATAACCTGCAGGAACACAGTGTTGTTCTCATAAGGGGCGGTAGGGTTAAAGACCTGCCAGGTGTCAGATATCATATTATCAGAGGTACTCTTGATACAGCAGGTGTTGCAAAGAGAATGCAGGGCCGGTCGAAGTATGGTGCAAAAAGGCCTAAGGCTGGTGCAGCTAAAAAGTAGTGTCATATGACGTGCTATGCACGAAATATGCGACAAAGCATTTTTCCCTTACGGGAACGATGTACAAAAATATAGTGCTAAGTACGTTGTTTTTATATATATAAATATTTTAAGCAGGTACACAGCACTGACGACGGCTTGCATGCCGCGAGTACCGATGATATGGCAGAGGGATTTCACCCCTGCATTATTATCATAAAAAGGAGGGAAGTAAAGTGCCAAGAAAAGGACATATTCCAAAGAGAGACGTTTTACCTGATCCGATATATAACGACAAGGTTGTTACCAAACTTGTCAACAATATAATGCAAAAGGGTAAAAAAGGTATTGCACAGAAGATTTGCTATGAGGCATTTGATATTATCAAAGAGAAAACAGGCAAAGATCCTCTGGAAGTATTTGAGCAGGCTTTAAACAACATAATGCCGGTGCTTGAAGTAAAAGCCAGAAGAGTAGGTGGTGCAACATACCAGGTTCCAATGGAGGTCAGACCCGAAAGAAGACAAGCGCTGGGATTGAGATGGCTGACAAGCTATTCCCGTGCCAGAGGCGAGAGAACAATGAGGGAAAGGCTTGCTGCCGAAATACTGGATGCTACCAATAATCTTGGTGGTGCCTATAAAAAGAAGGAAGACACTCATAAAATGGCAGAAGCTAACAAGGCTTTCGCGCATTACAGGTGGTAGAATTAAGTATAATAAATATAGTTGAACTATCGTGCAAGTGAAAGGAGGGTGAAAATGCCCAGGCAATATAGCTTAGATAATACAAGAAATATTGGAATAATGGCGCATATAGACGCAGGTAAGACGACAACCACAGAAAGAATTCTGTTTTATACCGGAAGGGTTCATAAGATAGGGGAAGTACACGAAGGTGCTGCAACTATGGACTGGATGGAACAGGAGCAGGAAAGAGGTATTACAATTACTTCTGCTGCTACCACTGCAGAATGGAAAGGTAACAGGATTAATATCATTGATACGCCGGGGCACGTTGACTTTACAGTTGAAGTTGAAAGATCTCTTCGCGTTCTCGATGGTTCAGTAACGCTTTTCTGCGCAAAAGGAGGGGTTGAGCCACAGTCGGAGACTGTCTGGAGACAGGCTGACAAGTATGGTGTTCCTCGTATTGCGTTTGTCAACAAGATGGATATAATGGGAGCCGATTTTTACAATTGTATACAAATGATGAAGGACAGACTCCAGGCGAATGCTGTCCCGATTCAGCTGCCAATAGGTAAAGAAGATTACTTCCAAGGTGCAGTCGACCTTGTAACAATGAAAGCTTATTTTTATAAGGATGATTTGGGTAAGGTAATTGAAGAAGGTCCAATCCCGGATGACATGAAGGCTGATGTCGAAAAGTACAGAAGTATTTTGGTTGAAGCCGTTGCTGAACAAGATGAAGAATTGATGATGAAGTATCTTGAAGGAGAAGAACTTACTGAGGAAGAAATACGTGCCGGTATAAGAAAGGCAACAATTGCTGTAAAAATTATACCTGTAGCATGCGGCTCTGCATACAAAAACAAGGGTGTACAGCAGCTACTGGATGCAGTTATCGATTACATGCCGTCTCCTCTTGATATCCCTCCCATAAGGGGTGTTGCCATGGATGGTGCGGAAGAAATAGAGAGGCCTGCCGATGACAATGGTCCGTTCTCTGCTCTGGCATTCAAAATCATGGCTGATCCCTATGTAGGTAAGCTCTGTTTCTTCAGAGTATATTCGGGTAAGTTGAACTCAGGTTCCTATGTGCTTAACTCTACCAAGAATAAGAGAGAGAGAATAGGCCGTATTCTCCAGATGCATGCAAATCACAGGGAAGAAATCGATATGGTTTATTCCGGAGATATTGCAGCTGCTGTTGGTTTAAAAGATACTACTACAGGGGATACCCTTTGTGAAGAAAACAGTCCGGTAATACTTGAGTCAATGGAATTCCCGGAACCGGTTATATCCGTAGCAGTGGAACCAAAGACCAAGGCAGGACAGGAAAAGATGGGTATAGCTCTGCAGAAGCTAGCTGAAGAAGACCCGACCTTCCGTGTACACACCGATACCGAAACCGGGCAAACAATCATTTCAGGTATGGGAGAACTCCACCTTGAAATCATTGTTGACCGTATGATGAGAGAATTCAAGGTCGAGGCCAATGTAGGCAACCCGCAGGTTTCATACAAGGAAACCATCCGCAAGGCAGTGAAAGCTGAAGGAAAATTCGTAAGACAGTCCGGCGGACGAGGTCAGTATGGGCACTGCGTTATTGAACTTGAACCGAGGGAGCCGGGTTCCGGTTACGAATTTGTTAATAAAATTGTTGGTGGTGCAATTCCGAAAGAGTATATACCTGCAATTGACGCCGGTATACAGGACGCAATGAATAACGGTGTTCTGGGCGGCTACCAGGTGGTGGATGTAAAAATTACGCTGGTTGACGGTTCATATCATGAAGTTGACTCCTCAGAAATGGCATTCAAGATTGCCGGCTCAATGGGCTTCAAGGAAGGCTGCCGTAAGGCAGATCCGGTTCTACTGGAGCCGATCATGAGAGTGGATGTCCAGGTGCCTGAAGAATACATGGGCGATGTAATGGGAGACTTAAACTCCAGAAGAGGCAGAATCGAAGGTATGGAAGCCAGAAGTGGAGCCCAGAGCATCAGGGCACATGTACCGCTTTCAGAAATGTTCGGTTATGCTACCGTACTGCGTTCAAGAACTCAGGGCAGAGGTACCTTCACGATGCAGACCAGCCACTTTGAAGAGGTTCCGAAGAGCATTCAGGAATCAATACTGAATGTGAAGAATCCCAAGTAATTAAGAATGAGGGAGATTTGGAACAGATTGCTTTAAGATGTTCATACTGAAGGAATTACGCTCTACGAGTATAATTCCTTCAGTAAAATAAATTATATTACTAACTAATTAAAATTCATTTTATCAGTAAAATCTACTGAAAAAGGGAGGAGATTTATAATGGGAAAAGCTAAATTTGAAAGAACGAAACCGCACGTAAATGTTGGAACAATAGGTCATGTTGACCACGGTAAGACTTCATTGACAGCAGCTATAACAAAGGTATTGGGCTTCCTCGGAAAGGCTCAGTATACCGCGTATGACCAAATTGACAAGGCTCCGGAAGAAAGAGAAAGAGGTATCACAATTTCTACCGCCCATGTTGAGTATGAAACAGACAAGAGGCACTATGCTCATGTTGATTGCCCAGGCCACGCCGACTATGTTAAGAACATGATCACAGGTGCTGCTCAGATGGACGGCGCAATCCTTGTTGTTTCTGCAGCTGACGGCCCAATGCCTCAGACAAGAGAACACATTCTTCTCGCTCGTCAGGTTGGTGTTCCATACATAGTTGTTTTCTTGAACAAATGTGATATGGTTGATGACGAAGAACTTATCGAATTGGTTGAAATGGAATTAAGAGAACTTTTGAGCACTTATGAATTCCCGGGAGATGATATCCCGATTGTCAGAGGATCTGCTCTGGTAGCTCTTGAATCAACATCAACTGATGTTAATGATCCTGCTTATCAGCCGATAATGAAGCTCATGGAAGAAGTAGACAACTACATTCCTACTCCTGAAAGACCTACAGACAAGCCATTTATCATGCCTGTAGAAGATGTATTCTCCATAACAGGCCGTGGTACAGTTGCTACCGGTAGGGTTGAAAGAGGTACTATAAAGGTTGGAGAAGAAGTTGAAATAGTTGGTTTGATGGAAGCTCCAAAGAAGACTGTTGTTACAGGTGTTGAAATGTTCAGGAAGCTTCTTGACCAGGCAGTAGCAGGTGACAACATCGGTGCACTCTTAAGAGGTGTACAGAGAAATGAAGTTGAAAGAGGACAAGTTCTTGCTAAACCGGGTTCAATCAAACCTCACACTCATTTCAAAGGACAGGTTTACGTTCTGACTAAAGAAGAAGGTGGAAGACATACTCCTTTCTTCAACAACTACAGACCTCAGTTCTATTTCAGAACTACCGACGTTACAGGTGTTGTTGAATTACCTCAGGGTATAGAAATGTGCATGCCTGGTGACAACGTTACAATGACAATCAAACTGATCACTCCCATAGCTATGGAAGACGGTTTAAGGTTCGCTATCCGTGAAGGCGGAAGAACTGTTGGTTCCGGAGTTGTAACAGCAATAATCGAGTAATTACATGATATGTTAAAGGTGGGGATTTGGTTTCCCGCAGACATATATTAAAATCTATCAAATTATAAAGAGCCGGTCATTTAAAATGATTCGGCTCTTTATAATTTTGAAGATAGCCACTGTCTGAAAAATATAGCAAGAGCATTTCTTGTTTCCCTTCTACAAAGCAGCTCCCTTTCTATCTTCCCCACACTTCGAGGGGAAGAAAATGCCGGGCTCTGTAGAAAGCTCCCTCCGGGAGGGGGCTGCCGCTGTAAGCGGCCGGGGGAGTGCGAGTCCTACTTACTCATTCCTTTCGAAAGCATTACTGATTCCTCCCCTTGAAGTGAGGGGAGGCCAGGAGGGGAGCAGACTGGGGGAGTATGAAAAAACCCCGGTCAGGATTATCATGACCGGGGTTGGTTTCAAAACCTGTTACACTTTAAATATCGATACGGCCCTGCTAAGCTCCTGGGCCATTTCACTGAGGTCTTTAGCATAGGCTGTAAGCATTTCTGCTCCGCCTATCTGCTCCTCAGTACTTGCAGAGACTTCTTCTGCAGTTGCTGCAGATTCTTCAGATACTGCTGAAATATTCTCTATAGATTCAAGCGTCTTATCTTTGGAAGTAATTATTGCCTTCAGGGAGGATTCCACACTGGAAACCTGTTCGGATATTCCTTCCATTGCAGTGTATATCGTCTTGAAAGCTTTGTCTGTTTCTGAAACGGCTGACATCTGGTCCCTGACAATTCCACTTGCGCTGTTTGCTGCATTTACCGTAAGTTCAGTCTTTTGCTGTATATTGTTTATGATATTGTTGATTGTTATTGATGCCTCTTTTGACTGGTCTGCAAGCTTTTTGACTTCATCTGCAACCACCGCAAAACCTCTTCCAGCTGCTCCAGCTCTTGCAGCTTCAATTGCTGCGTTCAGAGAAAGGAGATTGGTTTGCTCAGCGATTCCCACTATAACCTTGACTATCTTTTTAATTTCCTTCATGTCGGAATTCAAACCATTTATATCATTAACAATTTTTTCAGAGACGGAACTTGTTTCCATAGCTTTATTACTGAGGGATTTTACTGTTACGAGCGCATCCTCGCTAAGCTTTCTGCTCTTGGATATAACACCTGCTACTGTGTCCATTTCGCTTCCAACTTTATTGATACCGTACGAGAGCTGGTTCATGCTGTTGACGCTTTCAGAGACTTCTTCAGCTTGTTCCGAGGAGCCCTTTGCTATCTGCTGTATTGTTGTGGCTATCTGCTCGGCCGCGGTATAGGAATGGTCTGCGGATGTTGCTATCTGATCGGCTTTATCCAATACATTCCTTGCTGCAACATTTACTTTTGACACAAGCATGCTTATGTTTGTTATCATATCATTAAAATTGCCGGTGACATTACTGATTTCGTCCCTGCCGTCATCCTTCAGGTTCACAGAAAGATTGCCGTTCTTGGCCTGGGTCATGACTTCTACAAGCTTGCTGAGCGGATTTGATATGCTGCCGGCAATTACAAAAGAAAGCAGAATGGCGATGAGCAGACACAAGATTGTTATCCAGAATATTGCCGAACCTATGCTTTTTGATTCGCTGTTTAAGTAGCTGTAAGGTATGGTACTGACTATAAACCAGTCGGTCCCGGGAATTGCACAATATGTGACAAGACTGTTGTTTTTATTTATGCTTAAATCGAAGGAGCTGTTAGCTGATGTTGCATCTTTACCACTTTTTTGAATCTCTTCCTGTTTGGCTTTTATTATATCTTTAAGCTTTGCTTCGGAAAATTCCTTGCCTATCGGAATTTTCTGAGTATTTCTGCTGGATATGACCATACCGTTTGAATCCATAAAGAAGATGTCGGAGCCTTTCCCCATGTCGACATTTTTGTATATATCGGAGAAAGCAGTTTCCTTGACAAATATTAAGAGGGAAGCCAGGCTGTTACCTGTAGAAAGGTATTTTACCTGCCTGCTAAAGACAAATGTACTACCGGTGCCGTCATCATGAGGATCCAGAACTAACATGGTTTCGCCGCCTTTAGCCTCAACAGCTTTGATAAATGCACTGCGGTCAGCATCGGGCCATACTGAGGAAGTAAAGTAAGATCCGAGGCTTACTTTGAAATCATTTGAAGCTATTATATCAACATCTTTAATATCTTTATTGTTGACAAATTTCTTGTTAATATAGCTTGTTATCGTCTTGTTCAAGTCAATCACATCATATAGGGCTAGTTTGGGAAGATCATTGATTCTTTGCACTTCTGTCGAGAAAGTAATTTCATCTACACTGAATTTGTAGGTTTTGAGCATGGACTCGATATTCACGCTCAGCTGTTTCATCAACTGAAAAGAAGAAGTACTTATTTTTGTGCTGATAGCAGTACTTGACTTTTCATAAGAAATTATTCCAGTAATCAACAACGGTACGAATGAAAGGATAATAAAAGATCCGATAAGCCTGTGCTGAATTTTAATATTTCGTAGTATATTCAGCCGCAGATCCAACATGGACTTTGCAGAAGTTTGCGATTTTGTACCGGTTTTATTCAACCTGATCACTTTTCCTAAACTTTTCAAGCCTGTTAATATCCTGTTTGCAATGGAACCAGCGATTCTTTCTTTTTTTT
>Ga0129298_10000178_pt1 | contig 22585 bp, 17 predicted proteins | sample I19B2metaG_FD_94707 | JGI IMG/M metagenome (GOLD analysis project Ga0129298, IMG submission 94707) | Lake sediment bacterial and archeal communities from Gulf of Boni, Indonesia to study Microbial Dark Matter (Phase II) - ​I19B2 metaG | ecosystem: Environmental > Aquatic > Freshwater > Lake >... | reverse complement strand
TCATCATCATCGCAGCAGTAGCAGCGGGAGCATACTTCGCCATACCGCAGCCCGCTCCAGGACCAGTACCAACCGCAACCACGACTCCTCCAGTCGTCGTCCCGAACCCAGACACCATCATTGTGGAAACAATAGGTCAACCAGACACGCTAGATCCCGCCACGGACTACGAGACATCAGGCGGCCAAATTATTCAAAACGTGTACGAACCACTCCTGTTCTTCAAAGGTGAAAAAGCCGACGAGGTCGTTCCGTGGCTGGCTGAGAGCTACGAGTTGAGTCCCGACGGTCTCACATATACCTTCCACCTGCGAAGTGGCATCACGTTCACTGACGGAACGCCTGTAGACGCCGACGCAGTCTGGTTCAGTCTGATGCGAGTATTGATCATAGATGACGCTGACGGCCCTGCTTGGACGATGGCCCAAGTAATTCGGGGCGGGGCGAACTACAGTAAATCTTACAATAACGCCGGACCCAGCGCCCCCGAAGGATATGGCGATGCGTACACGAAAGAGGAGTTAGATGACCTGCTTAACGCAAAGCCGATCGAAGTCATTGACCCCATGACTGTCGCGATGCACCTAGAGCGCCCCTATTCGGGGTGGCCTTTCGTCTTGGCTTTCTCGGTCGGATCGATTGTCAGCTCGACCGCTTTCAAGGCCCATTGGACTGCTCCAACAGACGGCACTCCCTACATCGAGGGTGTAACGGCAGGGGACTATCATAGCCAGCTGAATCCGTGGGTGAATGAGAACATGGTCGGTACGGGGCCTTACACGCTCAAGTCTTGGGACAAGGCAACGCAGACCGTTATCATGGTTCGGAATGAGAACTATTGGGGTGGACCTGAGAAGCTCGGACTGGCACCGGTACCAAACGTCATCATAAAGGGCATTGATGACGCCAATACCCGAGTCCTCGACTTCAAAGCTGGGACTGCGGACATGGCTGGAATTCCTGTTACTGGAGGTCTGATCTTCCAGTTTGTCGACAAGGACACATGGTTCCGTGAGTACAGGCTGGTCCCCGTAAGTCCCGAATTCCAAGCGTTCCCGCAGTGTCCGCCTTCGGAGCCGATCTTGGGTAAGTGCCTCTTCCCGCAGTTCATTACCGACTACATCGGCTTCAACCAGAAGATAAATGGGCCCGATAGAAAGCCGCTACCCTTCCAGCCCTTCTCGGATGTGAGGATACGAAAGGCATTCACACTGTCATTCAACCGGACAGCCTACATACACGATGTGATTCAGGATTTCGCAATTCCGGGTACTCAGATGATCCCACCGGGAATGTTCGGTCATGACCCGAACATACCACCAACACCGTACGATCCTGAGACAGCGAAGCAACTTCTGATGGAGGCTGGAACTAGCCCAATCACGCCCGACAATGCCTTCAGTCCCGATAACCCCAAGACTATTGAACTGGCCTACAACCTAGGAAACATAGCTCGCGAGACGGCAGCAACAATCTTGGCCACCACGATAAACAACTTTGCCTCTGAAACGGGTCTCTACGCGCGAGTAGCGGGGCTCGCTTGGCCTCAGTTCCTTGCTGCGACTCGAGCAAGGCAGGTGAGCGTCTTCTTCATCGGTTGGGTCGTTGACTACGTTGATCCAGACGACTTCTTGGTGCCCTTCGCTCGGAGTAGCGGAACCCTTGCCCTGAGGATAGGGTACAGTAATCCCGAAGTCGATAGACTCGTTGACGAGCAAGCGACGATTGCGGATCCAGCTCAGAGGCTTCAGGTGATCGGTCAGATTCAGAAGATTGTCAACGATGATTACGCATACTGTTGGCGAACCTTTGGTACAAGTTGGTCTCTCTCCCGCTCTTGGCTTCACGAACGTCCCGACGCCCCGGTTGCGTCGGGCCTCGAAAGTTCCAACCCAGCAATATGGGGAAACTACTTCTACGCCATATACAAAGGAGAGATGAAGGCACCGCTCTCAGCACCGTTATCACAACCTTCTTTCCTCGGCCTACTCCAACTGCCTGCAGTAAGCTCCTTCATAGTGAAGAGGAGCTTCTAGGGGCCAGAAGGCCCCATCCCCCATTTTTCTAGCAGAAACAGTAGAAAAAAGCTCAGCCAGCCCGACTAGAAATGGCACCAAGCTTCTCTCAGCGTCAACATGCCTTAGATGGACTCTCCCTTTCTAACTAAGCCCCGTTGTTCGCCATCATGCTGCCAGTTCCATCCGCGATGCCGCCACGCTCTTGATGGGCATGGATCTGACACGCCAACGCTACTGAATGACTAGTCAACCCGTGGGCCAAACTCTTCCTGGCGAGACTAAGATCGACTGATAATAACGGTCCTTGAAGGGGGTCACTGTGACTTCCTTCTCCTTACCGGAAGCATGAAGAAAACTTCCGTCTCCGGAAAATATGCCAACGTGAGTGATTCCTCTTCCCTTGGTTGAGAAAAACAGTAGGTCCGCCGGCTCCAATTCCCGGACCTCAACAGGTCTGCTTACGGCGAACTGCTGGTCGGCGTCGCGCGGCAACTCTATCCCATTTAGTCGATGAGTCAGCTGCACTAATCCTGAACAGTCGAAGCCAAGGGGCGTTGTACCGCCCCACAGGTAGGGAACGTTTAGGAACCGTTTCGCCGTTTCGAGTACCTTCTGACGGGTCGCCAAGGGATACCTGAAATTCGCCTCGCGTATTTGGGTCTCCTTCTTTCTCACCCAGCCAAGCCCCTTGTCTGGGAGTCGTACTCTGAGACGGTGGCTTTGCTCAGCAACTAGCTCAAGTCTTGTTCCTATAGTGATAGGTAGGCTCTCTCCTCCTTTTTCGGAGCGCTCCAAGTATACCACGCTAATGTTGCTCGTGACTAAAGCAATCGAACTCGTCGACGCATAACGTGGTTCCCCTTCTTTCAGTCTCTTGGTGGCGGTGGCTTCTATCCAGCCTCTGTAGGCATCCGGCATCGTAACCCAGAGCCAGTTCTTGTTTTCCTTGTTGACTATCAGAGGAGTCCCAAGTATTGCCTGAGTAACCCGCGGTGATCTGACGCTCGTTCTGGCGTAGAGGTCCGCAACGGGCTTCGTGACAACTGCTTCACTATAGGACATTCCTGTCACCATACTTCCCCTCTTGCTTGTCGTCTTTCAATGCGGGTTACTCACCAAGCTGGAAGTTCTTCGCAACATCTTTCTGCTCTGTCCTTGTAGGTGTTGCGCTGACAGCTTCATGGAAAAAGGAAACGAGAACCCTTTCTCCGGATTGCAGCAAACGATAAGAGGGATCGCGGACGAGCTTTCAGGGACGCTAGGGATTGCCGTCAGAACATTAAACGGTGAGGCCTCATTCTATTACAACGAGCACACATCCTTCCCAGCCGCAAGCACTATCAAGATTCACATTCTAATCGAACTGTTCAAGCAAGTCAGAGCCGGAAAACGCAAGCTTGATGATTTCATCGAGATTCCGATAACTGATCGAGTCGGACCGCTGTGGAGTCAAATGTCAAGCGGAGTGCTCAAGGATCTTGAATCCGTGACTCGCATTTCCTTGAAGGATGCGGCTACCCTGATGATGATTGTAAGTGACAATGTTGCGGCAAATCTCCTCATCGATCTGCTCGGTCTCGAGAACATTGAGGATACGATACGCAATTTGGGATTAGCGAAGACTAAGTTGCAACGCAAGTTCATGGATCTAGAGTCAGCTGAGAAGGGGCTACAGAACCTATCCAGCCCCTACGAGATGATGGCGACCTTGGAAAAGATTGCAGGAGTCGACATACTGGATGCCCAAAGCTGTCAACTTATCCTAGACATCCTCGCGAAGACGCAGGACCAGTTGGGACTGAGAAGACTCATTCCCCAAGAGATTCGAATCGAACACAAGACTGGAGAATTCTTCCATGTCTGCAATGACGTTGGGATTGTGCATCTACCCTGCAAGCCCTTCATAGTCTGTGTAATGACAAAAGGTGTAAATCTAGTCAAGGGCTGGGACGCCGTAGCTGAAGTTGGCAAGATATCCTACGATTCGTTAAGCACAAGCCAACGAAAGAAGCGGAAAATATCGATGTGAAACGATGCTGCTTCGAATTACGTTTTACAGTCGCTGCATCGCCCATCGTCGGCTCGAAAGCGACGAATATCGGCCATGGGTCCCTTCGTTGAACCCCTCTGATTACGCACTTTCCTTGGCCCGGTTGCCAATTGGATTGTGCCTTCGTTTGATTGCATTCTGCTCTGAGCAAAAGTCCTAAAGCACGGTGATTTGCAACCGGCTAGTCGACACTGAACGTGAGCATGAAGTTGGAGAGTTTCAGTTAAGAATCACGCGAGGCTTTGTTTGGATCTTGATCGACAAGCCGATAATCGGAATAACGATGGGGGACGCGGCGGGAATAGGACCAGAAATCATAAACAAAGCCCTGTCTATAGGCGAGATCCATGACTTCTGCCGACCCCTAGTAATAGGAGATGTCAGGATTCTGTCCCGGGCGCAGGAAGTTGCTCGCACTCATCTTGAAATCAGACGAGTAGAGAATGTGTCCGAAGCCAAATTCTCTCACGGGTCTATGGACGTCCTTGATCTCTCGAATGTGGATCTTACGGAACTCAAGATGGGAAAAGCTCAGGCCATGGCCGGCAGAGCCTCTTTCGAATACATCAAGAGAGCCGTGGAAATGGCCATACGTGGAGACATCGATGCAATCACAACAGCGCCCATCAGCAAAGAGGCATTGAACTTGGCAGGGTACAATTATCCCGGCCATACTGAGATCTTGGCGGATCTGACTCATTCAAATGACTATGCGATGATGCTTGTGGCCGGCTCTCTCCGAGTCATCCTCGTCACGATACATGTCTCACTCAGGGAGGCGATCGATCTAATCAAAAAGGACAATGTTCTAGCGACAATCAGACTGGCCCATCAGTCTATGCTGAGATTCGGAATAAGCGATCCACGGATTGTTGTTGCCGGCCTGAACCCTCATGCAGGAGAGGCGGGGATGTTTGGTAGAGAGGACATCAATGAGATTACACCTGCCGTAGAGTCGGCCAAGAACTTGGGAATTAACGTGGTCGGTCCCTTGCCCGCCGACACGGTGTTCTGCAGAGCCAACAAAGGACAGTTTGACATAGTGGTAGCGATGTATCACGACCAAGGATGTATCCCGATAAAGCTCTTGGGATTTGAGATTGGAGTGAATATAACCATTGGGTTACCGATCGTGCGAACGTCCCCCGACCATGGTACAGCGTATCACCGAGCAAGGCTAGGCCTCGGTACCGCAAATCCAGCAAGCCTCGTTGAGGCTATCAAAGTCGCCGCAAGACTGTCCCGCGCATAGTTTTTCGGCGACAGAAGTCACGGCCATGGGGAAGTCCCATCGGAGACTTGTCATTCGTCCCCCTGCCTCGATCAACAGTCTGGGACCGGGGTACGATGTGCTTTGCCTAGCGCTTGATGTATGGCGTAGTGGAAGTAGGAAAATAGCGGAGCGAGAACGGCACTCGAATTCCTAAAAAAGGTTCGAGGTATCCGGCTTTGAGATCCGAGTGATGAGGGGGATTCCCCTGGATCAGGTCTGAGAGTAGCGGTGCAAGTGCTGCTGCCACACCAGTCGCATATGACCATCTACTTGGATTGAACTCCACCAAAGCGCAGTTGACTGAATTCGCCGCGGAGGTAGTGGAGCCTGTTGGAGCCTTGTTCTTGTATCCGGGGCATCTGGACGCGAAGAAGGCAGCAATCGAGAAAGGAACTCTGAGATGCACTCTTAGTGACAGGGGTCCAACGGTGTTGGTGATCGCCAAACGCGAAAGACTGCACTGGTATCTTGACCGTACGCTAGTTTTCGAGTGAGCACGAAGACTTCCATTTCGAACGATAGTTGTTCTTAGAACGAAATCGTTCCCCGAAGTGAGCGCGCGACTGGTTGCAAAGGCTAAAGAGCATAATGCGGTCGTCTTACAGAACCCGAACGACTTCTGGGAAGTGAATGACTGTGAAGATTACGTCAGTTGAAGCAATTCCTGTTAGTGTGCCGCTATCCGTCCCGTTCGTGGTTTGGCGAGGACCGATAACACATGTGGACAGAGTCATCGTGAAAGTAACAACAGACGAAGGTATAACGGGGTATGGCGAATCAGCTGTCCTACCTTACTATGCAGACGAGAGTCAAGCAGAGTCACTGGTTTCAATCAAAGAGGACCTTACCCGTATGATAGTTGGGGAAGACCCGTTCGAGCTCGAAAAGTTTGTGAGGAACACGGACCTTGTGCTGGGTCATCACTGCACAAAGGCTGCTATTGAGACAGCACTCTGGGACATGATCGGCAAGAAACTGAATCTACCGGTCTACAAGCTCATCGGAGGACGCTACAATGACAAGCTACCCGTGGTTGGAGTCGTCACACTGGTGACACCGAAAGAGACAGCGAGCGAAGCGGAACGATTGGCGAGCCTAGGCCACAAGACAATAAAATTGAAAGGAGGTCTCGGGCTTGCGGCTGATGTCAAGAATTTCTGCACAGCACGAGAAGCAGTAGGCTCCGACATCAAGATCAGAATAGATGTTGAGGAGAACTATACGCCCAAAGCGGCCATCAAGATGATCAAAGCCATAGAGCCGTACGATCCTGAGCTCGTCAGCCAGCCCGTCTCGAGGTTTGACATGGACGGTTTGAGTATGGTGAGGAAAGCGGTCGCCACTCCGATACTGGCGGACGAATGCGTCTTCGGCCCTGAAGATGTCATGGAAGTCGTCAGGAGAGAGGCAGCCGACATGATAAACATCAAGGTCATGAAGAGCGGGGGAATCTACAATTCAAAGAAGATGGCGAACATTGCTGAAATGGCTGACCTACCCTGTCTTATCGGGAGCATGATAGAGCTCGGCCCCGGCACGAACGCGAGCGCACATTTCATGACAGCCACGAAAATAGCGGGGTCACTTGCATGCGAACTAGTCGGCTCAACTAAGATTAAGGATGATGTCATAAAGGACCCGTTGATGATCGAGAATGGATTCCTGTCGGTTCCAGACAAACCAGGCTTGGGCTTCGAGATAGATCAGGCCAAGCTCGAAAGGTATCGGACGATGTGATCTCGATGTCCACCGAACTCGATTTTGAATTGATGATGAAGTTAGCAGGGAGGATATGGGGTATAATCACGTTGTTACCCCTACTGTCTGTTGGTCCGTAGTAAAGACCCGTGAGATGAGGCAACCATCGTCCGCAGGCTTCCAGAGGAGTCGACCTGCGATGATAAGAGCCAAGCTATAGCGTATATGCCAAGTACAACAGACCTGAGTGATTTTCGATGAGAAGAGAAGAAGCAAGGACGCAGGTGTTGAGATACATTGAAAGGCACAAGGAAGAAATCGTAGATTGGTTAGCGAAACATATCGCCCACCGATCTGAATGTGGCAATGAACTTGATGCTCAACGTTGGATTCGTGATCAATTCAAGGAAATGAGCATCTTCGACAAGATTGATTTCTGGCCCGCAGACGCAACAGGAAAACGGCCAAATGTAGTTGGAATTGTCGGAGGCAGGAGCACAGCGCGCGGTAAGAAGCTAATTCTCAATGGGCATGGTGATGTAGTTCCCGTATCTGAAGACCAACGAAAGAGGTGGTCAGTCGATCCGTGGAAGGCTACGATACGCAAGGGGCGAGTCTACGGCCGCGGCGCGAATGACATGAAAGGAGGAAACGCCGCAATGATTTGGGCTGCAAGGGCCATACGGGACGTTGGGTTAAGTCTAGCAAATGACCTGATCGTGGAAATTGTTGTCGGTGAAGAAGAAGGCCAAGGGCTAGGTACCAACGCGGCGATCAAGAGAGGCTACGTGGCTCCCTTTGTCATCGTCACCGAGTCTACATGTTGCGAACTGTCACCAGTTTCCGTAGGGAACTTTGATTATAAGCTGAACGTTGATGGAAGAGACTGCTGCAACTTCGTTAGGAATATGCTTCTCTATCCTCAGAGGTACGGTACTCCTGTTGGTCCTGAGGTCGGTGTAGATGCGTTTGAAAAGACGATGAAGCTGGTTGGGGTCTTCAGGGAATTGGAAAGACAATGGAACATACGATGGAGAGATGAACTGACGGGAGTAGGTGCTCACGGTGTTGGGCAGTTCAGCATTGCCGTCTCCATAGTGAGGAGTGGGACGTATTTCAGCTCAGTTCCGGGTTCCTGTGAGATAATTGGCGAAGTGTATTATCCGTCATGGATAAATGGAAGCAGAGTCATACGGGAAATGAAACAGGTCCTCACGAACATCTCTGGAACGGACGATTGGCTTGCGAAGCACGCCCCAAAGCTGAAGGCTCCTTTCACATTCCATCTCAGACCGATCAATGTTTCTAGGAATCATCCAGGGTGCAGAGCCTTAGCCAATGCCTACATCGAAGCCCTATCGAAGACCCCGATCTTTTCAACCTATGTAACGGTTTGCGATGCATCGTGGTTTGCGAAACACGGGATGCCAGCGGTGGTGTTTGGGCCCGGAGGCTACTGGATGGGAACCCATGGCGTGGATGAATTCGTGCCAATCGAAGATGTGATCGAATGCTGCAAAGCGCTTGCTATTATGGCGATCGATTGGTGTAACATTGCTGACTGAAATGAGCCAGGAAAGCCCACCTTAGTCCTCAGGGATCTCAGATTCGCGTCCTCGTCCTCTTGGATAACGGTGGATGAAGTTCCTGTAGTATGTTGCCTCCATCGATGACGACCATGTGACCAGTCATGTAGGATGCTTCGTCAGATGCCAAGAACACGACGAGATTAGCAACTTCTTCCGGTTTACCAAGTCTTCTCATCGCTATTCCTTCTGCGCATTCTCTCTCAATCTCGTCTAGCTCAAGGCCAGTGTCGATTGAACCAGGGCATATCTGATTCACGTTTATGCCATACTCCGCTACCTCAAGCGCCAACGTGTGAGTCAGGCCCGTAACGCCGGCCTTCGCAATCGCATAAGCCGTCAAGCCAGGTTGAGAAACAAGTGGACCTGTAACAGATGACATATTCACAATCTTCCCGTACCTCTGCTCTATCATCCCTGGAAGAACTGCCTTAATGCAATTGAAGGTGGTCATCAAGTTGCTGCTCAAGGCTCGCTTCAAATCCTTCTCCGTCAAGTCAACAAACGGGACGGAGAAGCGTTCGCTCTCTTGGATGTTCGGTACTCGCGGTTGCACGCCCGCGATGTTGGCTAGAATGTCGACCCCACCGAATTTCCCTAAAACAACCTTGACCATTTGGTCGACTTCTTCTGACCTGCTAAGGTCGACCCGAAAGGCCATGACCTTGTACCCGGACTCCTGCAGGTTTCTTTCACATTCGAAAACCTTGTCTGAGATATCAGCGATGACAATGCTCGAGCCTTCTCTGCCCATTGCTTTTGCAGTAGCGTATCCAATACCCCGAGAGTGTGACACCCCAGTAACGATGGCAACCTTATCCTTCAACCTCATCCGAACCACTTTGCCTATTCGTGACCAACGAAACCAAACAATCGAGACAAGAGATTGCCATGTGTGAGATAAAGTCTAATCGCCATTTTGGACAGTTCACTCACCTAAAACTCTATGAAGACCATGGCTTTTGCTCACCGGTGATGTGCACCTCCGCAAAAACTTGAACCCGATACAATTACGAAGCCACCTCACCACTTCGTCAGGATTCGAATCTACGTGCCTGAGAGCTGTCTCACCTGCGTCCGGAGTATGACTCATACCTGCCTTTCCATGCCGATAGTTAAGGAGACCTGCCATAGTTTGAACATCCGATCTCCAGCCCTTGCTGAGCCAGTGCGCTTTCATGCGGAGTAGGCTGAGTGCCCTGTCAATCGTTCAGCGTCGTCGATCTGGTAGCATCTTTTGATTGCATCAAACGTGTCGCAACCTACTCAAACAACACAACTCTGGCTTTCTCGCCAACGCTGGAAACCAACGCGTCGCAGGGCACTTTATGTGCCAAGAAGCCATCCCTCATTGCTTCCGCCACTTCTTGTGGAGAAACGCGATTGATGTCTACTACCGCTACGACAGAAGGTCCAGCTCCGCTAAGGAAAACTCCGGCAGCACCTGCGGCCAAGGCCGCGTTCCTTGCTTCCTCGAAACCTACATAACATCGGGCTCGAACAGGTTCTACGATTTGATCACCCATCATCCCACTTCCTGCGAGAGCGATATCATCTGTCAGTAAACCCGCAACCACGCATGATGTTGCCCCTAAGTTTTCGATTACTTTGTTTAAAGGCACCTCGGTCGGAAGAATCGCCCTAAACTGTTCGGTCGTCTTCTTTCCTGCCTTTGGAAGGGCCAGTGCCAGAGCAAGTGACTTCGGCGCTTTGAAGTGCAAAACTCTTAACGGTTGATATGATCGGATGATAACGAATCCGCCCAGAATCGCAGAAGCGACATTATCGGCCACCGGAGCGCCTGCAGTGGCAATTTCACCTCTAGCAGCGATCCCCACCAACTCGTCCTCGCTAAGGTCCAAGCCAAGTAGGCGATCCAGAGCCACCGTTGTTGCGGCCGCTGTTGCGCCACTGCTTCCAAGACCCGAGCCCGGCGGAACGCCTTTGGTTACCTTCAATCTAAAGCCTGATGTTCGGTAGCGTTCAAAGAACTCAAGTGCGACTCTACCGGCCGTATTCCGAGTTGGTTCCAGCGAGATAGTGTCGGCTTGCAGTCCTTCAACCTCAAGGGTAACAGTCTGAGAGTCACTCTTACAAGCTTCCACGGTGTCGCGCATGACATCAAGAGCTATTCCCAGCACATCGTATCCTGGACCGAGATTGCTCGTTGAAGCGTTGGCTTCGGCTACCACTCTTCTCATTCTTATCTCTACGTCCGCGCGCTGAGGCTCACACTATCAAGACTAGCCAGACGTGACTCTTGATTCCTATGTTTGAAAGAACGACGGGGAGACCCCTCAGCACGCTAATCGCGTATTCGCTTCCCGGGTTGAAGCATTTCGCTTGAGCGACGTTTTCCACTCCTCTGGATTCATGAATAATCCTACGGAGCTCGACAAGGATATCCTTGCGTAATGTCGCGAAAGTCTTCCCAAGGACATCTTCGAAAAGTCACCGAAAATGGTTCAGAACGAGTAGCGGAGTTCCCATCATGACCACTCACGCGTGATCGTTGCCATTATCGCTGGGTGTGGGTTCTGTGTGGATGCTTCGCACCCCCATCGGATAAAGACAACGGATGTTGTCTCAAATTTCCTCTTACAAGCCACACCAGTCGATCGCCATAGCGACTAGTGTCTTGCAGACTTGGACCATGGCCCTTATTGATACGCTCTCGTTGGGTCCGTGTGCTCCCATCGAGTCAGGTCCAAATGCTACGGTAGGGATTCCCATGTTGCCTAGGTAGTTCCAGTCTCCTGGACCTTGGAAAGCTGCGAAAGTTGCTTCTGAACCTATCGATTCCCTGAATGCCCTAGCAAGCGCTTCGCAGCCTTCGTTCCGCCTATCCAGCTCATATCCCGGTACATGAAACGTCTCAGGCACCAAGAATCTTGGAGGATGTGACCTCAGCCAGTCATCCATCAAGGATGTGTGTTCTATAGTCGCCTTCATTTCGCCGATCACATCATCAGCCTTGACCCATGGGGGATAGTACACCTCACCTGCTATCTCACACTGACCCGCCACAGACCCCTTATAGTTCCCGCCACGGATCTGAGTGACATTTATGGTAAAGGCCCCCAGCCCGGTACTTCCGAGAGGATTGTCGAAAAGGTCATGCCTCCACCTTAGGGCCCATTGCCTCTCAAGCTCACGAAAAGCCGAGATGTACTTGACCGTTTTTTCAATGGCGTCGACGCCCACCTCAGACCCCGTTGGGATCCCATGTCTCTGAGGGTAGAGCATCCTATTTCTCCACCCCGTATGCATTTCCTTTCCTGTGACTTGGAGTCTGAAATCGAAGTTTCCAACAGTTGAGACTTTGATTTCTTGATCGGTTGGCTCCGTAACAACCGCAAACGGAGCTGTGTAACCCCTCTGCACAGCTGCTCTTGTCCCGATTGCGCCACCTTCCTCCTCACCAACGACCGCCTCTATGATCAGATCGCTATTGAGCTCTATTCCGCTGTCAACAATGGCTCGCGTAGCCCAGACCGTAGCGGTCAAGCCACCCTTCATGTCGTTTGCTCCTCGACCGTAGACGCGGACTTCTCTTACAGTACCTCTCCAAGGATCTGATCCCCAGCGTGCTAGCTCCTCGTCCGGCACTGGCACAACATCGACATGACCATTGTAGATCAGTTTCTTACCTTCACTTGGCCTCTTGCCCGTGATAACCCCGACGACATTGGGTCTTCTCTTTTCCGAGTCAACGAACCAGTAGTCTATCTTGTCAAAGAGCCTCCACTGCTCAAACTGCTTCTTGAGCCACTCCTGAGCCTCGAGTTCCTGACCAAGAACATGCATCCCACCCAACGACTTGAATCCAATAAATTCGCACAGCCAATCTACCATTTCACCAACATGTGAATCCACATACTTGAGAGCGCATTCTCTTGCCTCTTGATCTCGAGTCAAAGATCTCCTCCTCTATGGCTTCGAATTATGTAGACAGAGGGCTGTTGTATTAACGTCTATTATTCTCTTGGTATCAACATGGGAATTCTCGAGATCATTCAGAGTTGAACATGCGGCTCTTTATGCGTTTGTCAGAGAGGACGAGCAGAAGACCTCGCAGGACACGTTGATATACTATTAGCCCCACCAGTCACATCTTGAATTTCGCAATGCCAGATACTTAGTTAACTTACTCGATATATGCGATCTTTACCCAACAACTTTTAGTTCATTCACGCGATTCGCTCACATTAAGCATTGGAGCGGTTGCATTGCACTCGTCCAACAGAATCATATCGAGTCTTGCTGATGAAGCTCTGCGAGTCATCAATGAAGCGGAAGCGAAGGGAATCTTGCTTAGACTGATGGGAGCGACCGCCCTAATGCTTCATTGCTCGAGATACCGGTATCAGTTCGAGAGGCTGGCACGCAACCTTGCCGACCTAGATTTCACTACCTCTGGGAATTTCAGGAGCAAGCTGGAGAAGTTCTTCGTTGAATTCAGCTTTGGATCACACAGGAGCGTCTCTTACCGTTGCGGTAACACTAGACACAGGTATTTTCACGATCAGAATGGTATACAGACGTTGAGGAATTCAAACATTAGCCAGAGTCCAATGGAGGTAGCATCTTGAAAGCTGTCTTGAAATCGAAGCCGGGCATGGGGTTCGAATATCGAGAGAATGTGGAAAAGCCCGGAATTGGATTTGGTCAGGTGGTAGTAAACGTGAAAGCCACGGGCATCTGTGGAAGTGACATCCATCTTTACAAAGGGGAGGCTATAGGCGCCTTGTCGGAGTTGCCGATCCCATTCATTCCGGGTCATGAATTTGCAGGTGAGATTGTCGAGGTCGCACCGCATGTCACACAGTTCAAAGTTGGTGATCGCATTTCCGCTGAACTGATGGTCAGCTGCGGTCACTGCTTCTACTGCAAACAGGGTCAGAGAGCCTACTGCACGGAGATTCGAGAGCTGGGTGTTGACATGAACGGGTCTTATGCGGAGTATGTCGCAGTCCCAGCCCAGAATCTACACCTAATCCCAAGGAATATGGTGTGGGAAGATGCCGCTCTCTGCGACTGTCTCTCAAGTGCCTTGCATCCCTTCGAGAAGCTCTCGGCTGAAATTCTCAAGACGGTTGTAGTGCTGGGTGCGGGTCCCATAGGCCTATGTGGCGTTCAGATCGCCAAATCTATCGGTGCAAAGACTGTCATATCGGTTGATATCGTCCAACAGCGACTCGATCTCGCAAAACAGCTAGGAGCAGACTATGCCATCAACCCGAGGGAAGTCGACGCAGTCAAGGAAGTTCAGGGGTTGACCGATGGTATTGGAGCTGATGTTGTGATGGAGATGGCTGGAAGCCCCGCTACGATTACCGCTAGCATCGAGATGGTTCGGAAGAATGGAGAAGTCGTCTGGATGGGTATTCATGGTGAGCCCGTGATACTGAAGCAATTCTTGGTCATGTCGAAGGCAATTCACATACACGGCTCTTTCGACTACACCTGGTTGACCTTTGAGAGGGCGATTAATCTGATAGCATCCGGACGCGTCAAGGTGAAGCCTTTTGTCACCCACGTGTTGCCGCTCAGAGAAGTCTCAAGGGCGTTCGACCTCCTTACAAAGAAGGAAGCCATCAAGGTCGTACTGAAACCGTAGTTGCGAACAGGTTAACGCGGCAGATTCTGTGAACAAGGGGGCTGTTCCTCGACTCAATCAAAGGCCCTTCCCGCCCTCGAGCCGATTCGTATCGTTCAGCGCGCACTGCGATCAATATGCTCATTCGAGTGTGGAAGATGCACTGAAGCGGGGATGCAAATTCAGCACGCGTTGCTCTTGAAGGTCGTACTCTATAGATGTCTATAGAGCGAAATTACTCAGCAAAGTGAAGGTAGAGGAGAATGCAAAGTCTAAAAAACGCCATGCCAGAAATCGAGCAACTTCAAGAAGGTGAATGACGCTGAAGGTGACATCAGTAGAAGCAATTCCTGTTAGCATACCTTTCTTTGTTCCATATGTGGTTTGGCGAGGTAGCATAACCAATGCGGATAGAGTCATCGTGAAAATCCTAACGGACGAGGGCCTCACTGGATATGGCGAATCAGCCGTTATCCCCTACTACGCGGAAGAAAACCAAGCAGAGTCAGTAGCCTCGATCAGAGGAGATTTCGCTCCCATGCTCAAAGGCGAAGATCCCTTCGAACTGGAAAAGATCGTGAAGAACATGGATGTTGTGCTTGGTCATCATTGCACGAAGGCGGGTGTTGAAATGGCCCTCTGGGACGTCATTGGCAAGAAGTTGAATGTGCCTGTCTACAAACTCATCGGAGGACGCTACAACGATAAACTGCCCGTAATAGGACACATCACACTCGGAACAACAGAAGAGATGGCCACCGAAGCAAAACGACTGGAGGGTCTGGGATACAAGACGATCAAAATAAAGGGCGGTCTTGGCATCGAGACTGATGTGAGAAATTTCGCTGCAACAAGAGAAGCTGTAGGACCAAACATCAAGGTCCGGATAGATGTGGAGGAGAACTATACACCTAAGATTGCCATCAGGATGATTAAAAAAATTGAACCGTATGATCCTGAACTCGTCAGCCAACCGGTTTCAAGATTCGACTTGGACGGCCTGAGCATGGTGAGAAAAACGGTCTCCACGCCCATACTCGCAGACGAATGCGTCTTTAGCCCTGAAGATGTGATGAACGTCGTGAGAAGAGAAGCAGCTGACATGATAAACATCAAAGTGACGAAGAGCGGCGGCATCTACAATTCAAAGAAGATGGCTTACATCGCCGAGATGGCTGACCTTCAATGCTTAGTAGGAAGCATGATAGAACTCGGGCCAGGCACGAATGCGAGCGCGCATTTCATGACTGCTACGAGGATAGCTGGTTCTCTGGCCTGCGAACTGGTAGGCTCAACCAAGATCAAGGATGATGTCATAAAGGATCCGCTAAAGATTGAGAACGGATTCCTGTCCGTTCCCAACAAGCCCGGCTTGGGGTTCGAGATAGACGAAGCGAAACTCCAGAGATATCAAACGAAGTGACACAGATGTCCAGCGAACTTGATTTTGAATTAATGAGGAAACTAAGTGAAACTCCAGGCGTCTCGGGTTTCGAAGACGAAATTGCAAAGATCTTCCGAGATGAGCTCGCCAGGTATGTCGACAACACAAGAATCGACAAGATGGGCAACGTCATCGGAACCAAGAACAGCGCAAAGGCCGATGCACCTAAGGTGATGGTCCTTGCGCACATGGATGAAATAGGGCTAATGGCGAAGTACATAGAAGACAATGGCTTCATCCGATTCGACAAGGTTGGAGACCTTATCGACTATCTCTTCCCAGGCAAGCATGTCCTCGTTCACGGAGAGAAGGGCCCTGTCTCTGGCGTTGTCGGTGTGATTCCTGCGCATATGATTGGTGGAGGGACGTGGGGTGGGCCGGAGCGCCTCACTTCACCCGCAGTAAAGGACCAGTTCATTGATGTAGGAGCGAGGAGCCGCGAGGAGGTAGAGAAGATGGGCATCGTCGTCGGTTCACCTGTAACCTACAAGGCTCCACTTGAGTACATCGGAAACGGCTTCCTTAGTGGGAAGGCCATGGATGACCGAGCATTGCTCTACGTCATAATCAAAGCAATGCAAAATCTCTCAAAGACCAAACACGATGCAACCGTCCTTGCAGTAGGTACAGTGGAAGAGGAACCTGGCTTACGTGGAGCTAAGACCACAGCCTACGACCTTGCGCCTGACGCAGCCATAGGCTTGGACATCACGCTTTGCGGTGACGCTGCGGGGATGGATTTCAAGACAGCACCACTGAGACTTGATGGAGGACCTGCCATAAAGGTGATGGACACAGACGTCCCGCTTACCGGCCTCATAGCTCACTCCAAGATTAGAAAGCTACTTGTGGACACGGCGAAGGAGAACAAGATCAGGTACCAGCTTGAAGTCTTCAGCTCTGGCCTCACGACAGACGCGACCGCTGTGGCCGTGTCGCGATCAGGCGTGCCAACGGGAGCCCTCGCCTTACCTTCCAGATATGCTCACACCCCGGTCGAACTGATCAGCATACGCGACCTGAACGATCTCATCGACCTCCTCACGAAAGCGTTGCTTCGAATCAAATCAAAATCAGACATAAGCAAAGGCGCATAAGATTTCCCAGCTCTCTCAGAAGCTTGCGCCAGGCGGTCACACAGTCACGTTCGTGATCATGACCATTCCTCTTGGCGGGCAATTCAATGAGCGTGACCTAGGAGAAATTATGCGGGAGCAGTGACTACAACACACATGTAGCGAGGTGAGAGTGCATACTTACTGCGACAAACGGCCCACCAGCAATTCGGACAGTTAGAGTCTTTTGTCAGGACGTGTGCTGTCTGGTCAGATACATCGCCGCCAAAGTGAGAATCAGATCGTACAGTTATGGTTGCGTTTCCTGTCTCTAAACTTTAGAACTATCCCACGTCCCAAGCTGTGTGGGCTCTATGACTATCAAACATACGTTCGGAATGGCGAGAAGCTGTTTTGCCTTTGGGTTCTCTAAGTTACCGGTGTATCGCACAATGAGTTTCCTGTCCCAACTCGAGATCTCCTCCCTATCATGCACGATGTAGGCATTGCCCTTTCCATGGACCCCCTTTGCCAGATGCTCGTTCTCAGGTTCGTAGATGTCTATCGAGAAGCCGACTCTCTGATTTCGTTGAACATCACTGTACTTTTTCTTGTCGGTTTGGCTCGTTATGTAGAACTTGTCGTTTTCCCAGAGGTACCAGACCGGGGTAACATTTGGTTCACCCCTAGCGTCCAGGACGGCTAACCTCATGAGGCGAGGCACCTTCAGGAACTCATCGATCTCCTCTTTGGTAAGGCTTGGAAGCTCCTTCAATGCTTGAACTAGCTTCATTCTTGAATCGGAATCGTTCTTTGGACTGAGAACATATAACTCATTCTGCATAATCAACACGATGACGGGAAGACTTTAAGCTATATCACCTGGGCATTACTCGCGCTGACGCAAATGAGCGACAAAGTTCGAATGTTCTTCGGTACCGATGTTCATGGCAGCGAAATCGTCTGGAGGAAATGGCTAGCAATCCCGACGACCTATCAGGTTGACGTATTAGTCATGGCCGGCGACCTGACAGGCAAGATGGTCATTCCGATCATAAAGAAGGATGATGGGGCATGGGTCTGTCGTGCTTTCGGTCAAGTCTTTACAGCCAAGACCGAGCCTGAACTCGAACAGATTAAGGAAAAGGTGCTCTTCAGCGGCTACTATCCACGCGTCTGCTCCGAGGCCGAGGTTCAGGAGTTGAAGGGCGATCCAAAGAAGGTGGATGAAATGTTCGAAGAAGAGATGGAGAAGAACATGCGACGTTGGATGCGACTAGTCGAAGAGAAAGTACCGAAGAACGTGAAGACAATAGTCATGCCGGGCAACGATGATTCGTTCGTCATCGATAATGCCATAAAGGAAACTGAAGCGGTAATCTACTCCCTCGGCAAAGTTGTACCCCTATTCTTCGACTATGAGATGATAAGCCTAGACTATTCCAACCCGACTCCTTGGGACTCGCCGCGTGAATGCTCGGAGAAGGAGCTGGAAAAGATGCTAGAAGGGATCGCGAAACTAGTCACGGGCCCATGGAACAAGATCGTCTGCAACTTCCATGTGCCCCCCTATGGCTCTGGACTCGATCTAGCTCCTGAACTGGACAAGAACCTACAGGTAGTTGCAGACGCTGTCGGGGGAACGAGGAGTAAACCCGTCGGCAGCACAGCGGTGGCCGAGTTCATCAAGGAACGCCAACCGTACGTTGGTCTACACGGACACATTCATGAATCAGGAGGAAATAGCAAGATAGGCAACACGCTAATCTTTAACCCTGGGTCCGAATACGGTGAGGGAATACTCAAAGGAATAATATTCGAGTTTGTCCGAGAAGGAATAGACAAGTACTGGGCGATTTCAGGCTAACCGCCGAGAAGGGTCTCAGAGTCACTCGATTTGGGGTGATTCATCGACGGTCTTGTACCACTGTCTCTTCGTTCCTACTCTGGCTCGCATCTTCCAGCCCATTGATTTGGGCTCGTTCTCGATATGGTCCTGAAGCTCCCTTATCCGAGCGCCGATTTTCTCATGATCATCCTGCGGTAGGACTGTGAGCTCTGGCAAGTATTCCTGCATCTTCGATAGATTGGTGGTGAACGTATACCAAAAGCCCCAATCATTCGCCAAGAGCTTCGCTATGTACTCTGCATTGACCATCTCCTTGTCGCCATCTCCCACAGGATGCTCTCTGAGTAGAATTATCGCGTCCTTCAAATCCTTGGTCTCGATGCTCACGATCTGTAGCTTCTCCAGAAGTAGGTCCGCAAGTGATATCGTAGGGTAGTCAACCTCGAGCCTCTTTCTGAAATCTATAGTGTGACAGAAATCGAGTTTGTCGAAGAACATGTCAAGGCTCCGATTGTTCACTCTGTCACGAAGGATATAGCGCTGGCTTATTGTCATCAAGAATTGAGAACTACGATCGAACGCGTAGCCCATCTCTCCGAGTAGACTCACTATCTTCTTCTCGTGTTTTTGATAGGTCACGAAATCAAGGTCCGAAAGCTCCCTGTCCATTGACTTATGGAACATGATTGAGTCCGGAGAGTGAATGCGAATGGCAGTGGCACCCAGAACGCGAAGCTGGATGTCATGGCCTCGTGCAATGTCAACTACAGACTTGGCCTCGTCTACGAAATCGTTCAGTGGTTGTCGCATGCCCGAATAGCTGGGTACAGATACATAAGAAATCTTGGGTTGACAATAATCTCTCTCGGGGTCTTCTAAGGCCTGCCTATCGCTTCAGGCAAGACTACCGCGGTGTGGAAGTTCGCGAAAAAACTACGCTTGCCGACTATCTTGATCCCTTCATAGTCAGAGTACATGAGCTTGAACTTGTACTTGGAAGGATCCTCATTGTACCTATGGATTTCTGTTGCCAGAAGGTCTATGTACTTCTGTGCAAGCTCCTTCATCTCCTTCTTGCGGCTCTCCAATTTGAGAGTGCTCTCTTTGGCTTGAGAGATCCTCTTTTCGATCATCCACTTGCCAGCCAGAAAACTCATGGCGAGGACAAACATGACGAACATCATCACGGGTGTGAAGAGAAAACGGAACGAGACGAGCCACTCCGGAGGGGACCGAAACATGGCTATCATTACAACGACAAGAACTAGTGAGAAGTATTGGAAGGTAACTAGCTGAAGCACATTCAGCAATCTGATGACGTGTCGCGCTCGGGAAGAAGACTTGACCGGGGAGACAACTTTCAGGAAGTCTCTCCTGACTCTTCCAAGATCCTTTTCCCGAACGACGCCCCGCAGTTTTCTTTCCATATCTTCCGTCGAGTGGAGTTCCCCAGCTCGGACGGAATCGAAGAATCCGATCGCCCGTGCCAGGCTTTTCAAGCGTCTACTTTTGACCGGGTCTTCAGACATCCCGTGTCCCGACTTGTGCCACATATGTCGTTCAATCGCGGAGAAGAAATAGGGGGAAGAGGAGAGTTGGAGACGTTGTCACGCTGGAGGTATCGTTTTGAACAGGGCTTCCTGGTCCACGCCGATTTTCTTGTTGTGGTGGGTGTATATTCCGAATAGGACGACGCTGAAAGCTATCCAGAAAGCTTGGTAGAGGATGGAGAAGTCGTCGCCTTTCAGTAGGGAGAGCACTTTTACGAAGAACCATGTTGTGGTGAATGTCCCTATGATACCGATAATGGTAGCGAGTGGGATCCCTCCGATGCGCCATGGAGCAGTCCTCTCCCATAGTTCGGGTCTGTAGTAGGGAAGTACCATGGCTGCCCAGCAGACGAAGATGTAGCGCAGTGTGGCACTTGCGTACACATTGACTGCAAGCAGATATGGGTATTGGAGTACGGCTACCATGTAGACAAGACTGACGAGGTATACGAATAGAATAGACCAGTGCGGTGTGTGCCATCGAGCGTTGACTTTAGAGAAAGCTTCTGGGAATACTCTGTCGAAAGACCATGAGAACATGTTCCTTGACGCCAACAGTATGAGAACCATTGCACTTGGGAGATAGATCAGGTAAGCCGTGATCCCGAGCAAAGCTGCCAGAGGAAAGCTCCACCCGCCCACCAGTCCTGCTTGAAATGTGGCTATGTTCGGAAATGCTACTGGGTTCAGTTTGACTTCGTCGGCACCATTTCCTCCGTACATTACGTAGACGTATCGCGATAACCAATCTCCGAAGGTTGTTGTCATGAAGTAGGCAGCGCTAAGATACCATATTGTCACGAGAACAGTGCTAAGTATGATGGCGTATGGATAAGTTTTGGAGGGTTCCTTGATCTCTCCTGCTGCCATGTTCGAGATCTCGTAGCCCCAGACAGCGAATCCCGCCGGTAGGACCGCGTTGGCGGTCGCAGCCCATGACCAGTCGCCTGGAAAGCCGTAGCCGTTTGGTCCCAGTTCGGCCTTCGCCACCCAATCTGCCCAGCCGTACTTGTCAGACACATTTATGATCTCTTGGTAAGCCCCTGCTCCATACGTAGCATCCCAAGCGGCGCGCGTAGCTGCAGGTCCTGCCATGGTGTAGTATCCCAATACTCCAGCTCCGACCATGACCAAGACCACAGGAACCACGAAGAAGAAAGTTGCGAATCTTCCATACCAACGCATACCTACTAGGCAAATCAGGGCGAAGATCGTGTTCACGATTATTCCATATGAAAGAGCAGCGGTGAAGTCTGTTGCCAGGTAGCTCCCGAGGCTGACCAAATCTGGCAGCTTAAGCATCGTTCCGATCTGGCCGAAGTAAGCGCCCAACCACCAAGCTTGTATGCCTGTAGATCCCCCCGCCCAATTGAGGAAGAGTTGCCATTGCAGCACGCTTCCCATGTAGCCGATTACGGGATGGATGAGCCTAGAAACGGCAACGTAATCCGACGAGGTTCGGGGCATCGCCACTGTCACGTACATGACCGCAAAGGCTGACCAAACCATGATGATTGTCGCGAAGCTATAGCTGAGTGGTAGGTTTAGTCCTGGGTACTCGTAGATTGCGGTCGTTGGATAGAAGAAGATCCCCTGGGTAACAAAGAGAAATGCCACCGCGGCTGTGGTGAAAATCCCTGCCGTTCTGACGAGTCCTGTCGCCTTACGTCTAAAGACAATCTCTTCTTCCGGCAAAAGCAATTTCCCGGAGTCAAGGTCGCCGCTCAATAGTACTAAAGACTTTGGTATGTACTCCAAGAAAAGATGACGAACGACATATTTTCAGAGAACGAACAGTTCCGAAATAAACTCAATGTGTCGGCAGAGTGCTGACATTCGCGATCTCGCACGCTCCGAATACATGAAAATTCGACTTGGGAAAAACCAAGGCTGTCATCGCTCTACCTTCTTCATGATCTCCTCTCTGTAACCTACCATCACCCGCATGTATCCCGTTAACATTCTGTCAACTTCCTCGTCGCCCGTGTCAACCAAGAGGGGTTTCGTCATGAGAGAGTTAATTTTGCTTTTGGTTGAGACAATTCTTATGTTCCGTTTTCCAACTCTTCTGATCACTGCTGGGCTTATCTGCTGATTTCCTCTACCGAAGATGTATCCCTGTCCACCGATTGGCGTTATCACTATCTTCGCTTTCACACCTTCGACGAGCTTCAAGAGTTGACTCTCATTCACATCCCTTGCAACCAACCTTCCTTGATACACGACATCCACACCCAACAGCGTCTTCTCAAAGCCAAGTTCCTCTCCAATAGCCTGCGTCGTCGAACCGGGGCCGATTATGTATAGGCAGTTATCTTCCATCTCTTTCGCGATACATGCAGCGATCACTTTTCTCTGATATTCTTCGTCCTCTGTACTTGCGCTACCGGATTTGGCATTCTGAGTTGCTCCTCTTTCATACGGGACGCGGAGATATCCATAAAGTCTAGCAGAGACCATACC
>Ga0129298_10000176_pt1 | contig 22787 bp, 18 predicted proteins | sample I19B2metaG_FD_94707 | JGI IMG/M metagenome (GOLD analysis project Ga0129298, IMG submission 94707) | Lake sediment bacterial and archeal communities from Gulf of Boni, Indonesia to study Microbial Dark Matter (Phase II) - ​I19B2 metaG | ecosystem: Environmental > Aquatic > Freshwater > Lake >... | reverse complement strand
TAAGTTTGTCTCTACTCGACAAAACACCTGTAAAAGAGCTTATTAACAAACCTTATCTTCAAAATTTCAAAGAACCTTTATATAATCAATTGAAAATGTTTTAGTTTTAATGGTACGCTAATGGTCATGAATATAAAAAAATACCCTTGGTTCAAGGATCCCAAGGGTATTTTAATAAAAACATTTTTTAACCTAAATCACGTTGTAAAGATCGTATTATAAGCCAATGGGAACATATTAATAATTTGATTAAAACTTTTGATTTTTTGAATTTTATTTCAATTATTTAGGCATACACTACAGTTTTAATTGAAATAGGCATTAAATGAGCACTCCTCATATAAGATGATCGTAATGAAATTTTTATTTCCAAGATAAATGGTACACTGATCATTTGCCATTATAATTAAAAATCTATCCCCTTTTTAGAAGCGATTATTGATTTATTTCAATAAAAATATAATGAAAATTAATAGAAACTTATACAAAAATGTAACTCCGTAAAATTTATCATATTAGGGTGCAGCATAATCTAGATTTTAATTTACAAAACTGAAATCTTTTTAATAATTTATTGAAATCAAATAGGAGAATATTACCGGAACTTTGTGATTATCAACGAAATATTTTCGATCAATAAATAATCCACTTTATTAATCATTAAAAGCAAGGGCAGCCATGAAAAAGAAGTCTATCTCAATTATCTCTGTTGGAATTATTGCCATTCTTGTTGTGGCATCCTGTTCTGAAAAACCAGAAGAACCAGTAATTCAAGAAACCACAGGCATAAGGTCTGTTACAACTTATGCCCCATCCAGGGTAACAATGACATCTGCAGAAATAAGAGTCGGAACAAATCTCTATGCAAATGAAGCAATTACCAAAAGAGGTATCCTAATAATTGAATCCTCGAATCCTGCTTTATCAGATCCTACAAAAGGGGTTGAGTATATTGCAGCACAATCTTCAACTGGGAATAATGATGAAGAGGTATATTCGGTTAATCTTTCAGATCTTAAAGCAAATACGGTCTATACGTATATGGGCTTTGCCTGCACTGAATCAGAAACCTACTATGGTAGTACAAAGCTACTGGTAACTTCATTCGGGACTGTTATTGATGCAGAAAAAAATGAATATCAGACAGTAAAAATAGGCACCCAGATATGGATGCGGGACAATATTAAATCAACAATTTACTTTGACCAGGAATCCATACAAGGGTGTCTGGACAAAGGAACTGCACAAGGGTATGGAAAGCATTACACATATTCTGCTGCAACAAGGATCTCACCTGACAGTAAAGCAGGTCCGGCACAGGGAGTATGTCCAACCGGATGGCATGTCCCAAGTGATTCAGAATGGCAGCAACTGCTGACATATATAGGTGTTCCCACTGATCAGACTAAATCTCTTGGATTAATTGGCGATGGCCAGGCTGGTAAACTCAAAGATGCAGGAACAGAATTCTGGACAAATGAGATAATGAATAATGTAACCGGATTTTCAATTATGCCTGCCGGGATTTTGAATCCGGATGCCGGGGATGAGTGCATTCAAACAGCTTTCTGGTCTTCTACTCCATACATTTATTACGGATTCCAGGTAAACTCTGAGAAAATCTTAAGAGGTAATGATGAAGCTGATTGCGCTTGCGGAATATCAGTAAGATGTATTAAAGATTGAATGATCATTCTTATATAAAAATGATCTTATAAAAATACAGTATATTAAATGTCCTTATCAAGCTCTATAAAAGCCACCTGTAACTATAATCTTCAGGTGGCTTTTACTCAATATTTCATCAAGCTCAAAGGCTTCTAAAAAGTTTCATCGCGAATATTTAGAAGAGTCCATTTTAATATTTTTGCATTTGTGAGTATTGTTTAGGAACTTTGCCTTTTGGAACACCTTATACCAAGGTTATTATACTAGAAATGTTCCTATGGCAGATATTTCCGGCAATGATCAGATTTTTCTAGACAAACTTAAAGGGATTATTCTTGCCAACCTGGGTAATGAGAATTTTGGCGTAGATGATCTGGCCAAAGAAGCAGGTATTACAACCCATACGCTGAGAAACAGACTTCATGATATTACCAACAAGAATATTGCCCAGTTTATCCGTGAAACCAGGCTGCTTAAATCACTTGAGATTCTCAAAAATGAAAGGCTGACTGCAGCAGAAGTGGCATATAAAACCGGTTTCAGCAGTCCTACCTATTTTAATACTTGCTTTCATGAGTATTTCGGATATTCCCCGGGAGAAGTAAAAAAAGGCACCATTAAGTCTTTTGGAGAAACAGATCAGACAAACAAAATCAAGAAAATATATCAAAGAAAAAGGATCTGGATAAGGACTATTCTTGCATTATTTTTTATTCTCCTAATTCTCTTTTTTGCGATCACAGGATTTTATCAGCGTGCCAGCAGAGATCCGAAAGATTCAGAAAATAAGGTTTCAAGTGACCCTAAATCAGTGGCAGTGATCCCTTTTAATAACCTCGGGGATAATAATGCAGATCAATATATTATCGATGGTATAATGGAGGAAATTCTCTACAACCTTGGAAGAATTCATGAGTTGAGGATAGTATCCCGTATTTCGGTAGAACAATACCGCAAAAGCAATATCCCTGCATCTGAAATCGCCAAAAGACTGAATGTAGAATACATTGTGGAAGGAAATGGGCAGGTATATGGCAATTCATTACGCCTCTGGGTAAAAATAACTGAAGGTAAAAAAGATATACAGATATTTAATGATTCATACCAGGTTGAGCTTAGGAGAACTGAAGATATCTTCAAATTGCAAAGCCAGATTGCGCAGAAAATCGCTTCAGCTCTCAAGACTTCATTTACCCCATTGGAAAAAGAGGAGATGGAAAAAACCAGTACTTATAGTCTTACAGCATATGATTTTTTCCAGAGAGGAAGAAATGAGCTTGTAAAGGTCGGATTGTACGGAGAAGGCATTGAAACACTGGCAAGAGCTGAATACCTTCTTCGCAAAGCCCTGGCATATGATCCTCAATATGCACAGGCTTATTCTTCTCTGTCCAATATTTACTGGAGCCGTTTTGATTTTGTTTTTAATAGTCCGGATTTCGATATCAATGTTTGCAATAGATACCTGGACTCTATGCGGATCATGGCAGATCTTGCCCTTTCCTTTGACCACCGTTTACTTGATGCACGGAATGCAATGGGATTCTACTATTGCATAAAGGGTACGCCTGACCAGGCCCTGGCAGAATGGGATAAGGCTATAAAGTATAATCCAAATGATTTTTTTGCATATTCATTTAAATCGCGTGTATATTTTTACGTTGACATGCTTAAATCAATTGAATACAATCATAAAGCCGCTTCCCACAATGATGGTTCCACTCTGCCATCCTCCATCAGAGTGATCGCTTACAGATATTTTGAGGCTGGATTTCCGGAACAGGGTAACTTTTATCTTCTCGAAGCGCTGAAACTTGATGATGATTCAATTATGTATTCAGACATTAAAAACATGCTGGGAAGAGATAAAAAAGATCCTATTGAAAATGCAATTTATTACATGGAGGAAAGGTGTAAGACAAATCCAAATAGTTTGGTCTATTTTTGCTTAGGATACTATAACTTACTGTTAGGTTTGAATCAAGAATCACTGAATTATTTCAAAAAAATTGACGCTGCTAAATTTGCTCTCTATTATCCACAGTATAATTACATATTCAGAACATGGCTTGGCTTTACCTGCCAGAAAAACGGATACACCCGTGATGCTGATTCCTGCTTCAGTAATCATATTGATATGTGTACAAAAAAAATGCCTCTGATACCATTCTGGTACAGGCCAAATGCATTATATGGACTTGCTGGGGCATACTTATGTATGGGAAACAAACAAAAGGCCTATGAAATCTTAGAGCTCTTAAGCCAGTATGAAAGTTATGGTTCAGAATATGTATATTGGTTGAAAAATGATCCGGTATTTTCCGGAATAAGGAATGAACCTGAATACCAGAAAATAGTTAAGGATGTTGAAAACAAATACCTTGCGCAGCATGAAAAAGTAGGAAAATGGCTTAATGAGGGAGCTTTGAAAAATTAAATGTATCTTTTACACTTATTATTTTCCTTTAATCATATGGTTCATCATATGATATGTATGCTATTATTATAGGTTTATAAGCCAATTTCTTGGCATCTATCCAAAAACCAGTTACCTTAGTGTCTGAGTATTAAAATGATTTCATATGAAATACAGAAAGCTGGGCAGAACAAACTGGGAAGTAAGTGAAATCGGTTACGGAATGTGGGGAATGGCCGGATGGAAAGGTTCGGAGGATAAAGAATCAATGGAATCTCTTCAGCTGGCGGTACACCTTGGCTGTAATTTCTTCGACACTGCTTGGGGATACGGAAGAGGGAAAAGCGAAGGATTCCTTGGAGAACTTGTAAGATCGAATAAGGGGAAAAAACTTTATACAGCCACTAAAATGCCTCCAAAAAATTTCCAGTGGCCCAGCAGACGTGAATACACCTCAGACGATTGCTTTCCTCCCGAACATATTGAAGAGTATGTTGAAAAGAGCCTTAAAAATGCAGGACTTGACTCCTTCGACCTGATGCAGTTCCATACATGGGAAGACTCATGGCTCAAGGATGACAGAGTTATGAACAAGATGCTTGATCTTAAAAATCAGGGACTTTTTCATGCTATTGGATTAAGCCTTAACAGATGGGAGCCATGGAATGGCGTCAAAGCTGTAAAAAGCGGACTTATTGATGCTGTTCAGGTCATATACAATATATTTGATCAGAATCCACAGGATGAACTTTTCCCTGCATGCAGGGAAATGAATGTTGGCATTATTGCCAGGGTTCCTTTTGATGAGGGAACACTGACAGGAACCCTTACTAAAGATAGCAGATGGACCGACGGAGACTGGAGGAATACTTACTTCGTTCCTGAAAACCTGATTCCCAGCGTCGAAAGGGCTGAATTACTTAAACCCCTTGTACCCGAAGGGGAAACTATGCCCGGCATGGCACTCAGGTTCATTCTTGGTGAACCTGCTGTAAATACAATAATTCCCGGTATGAGAAAACCGGCTCATGTCAGATCAAATCTTTCAACCAGTAATACCGGACTCCTGGATCCTGGATTAATAAAAAAACTTGAAAAACACCGCTGGGACAGGAAACCAAGTGAATGGTCACAATAAGATATTGATACCAGGAAATACCTAATTTGTTCCTTCCAATGGACCACCATTACATTCTTGTCAGTAAACTTAAGCCGGGTAGAATAATCCTTCCTATTCTGCTCGGACTGGCTGTTGTAGGTTGGTTTATTTTCAGTGAAATTAATACTTCTTTTGTTTCCAGGCTTGTATTTACATGGAAATCAGCATTATGGATATTGGTTGCCTGGCTATGTATGGTAGGCCGTGACCTGGGATATATGATAAGAATCAGGATCCTTACCGGCAATAACCTTACCTGGCGCCAGACCTTCAGGGTAATAATGCTATGGGAATTTACTTCTGCCATAACCCCTTCAACAGTTGGAGGAACAGCAGTTGCAGTTGTATTCCTTAACAAAGAAGGGATAAGCATCGGTCGCAGCACATCAGTAGTACTGGCCACATCTTTCCTCGATGAACTTTACTTTGTGATAATGCTTCCCGTGATCATACTTTTTGTTGGCCAGGATGCATTATTCATTACCTCCCTTCAGGGAACCGGAATGGCCTTTCTAAACAAGCTTCTGATATTTACTGCAATCGGATACGGGGTTATCCTGATGTGGGTCCTTCTGGTTGGATACGGACTCTTTGTTAATCCTGAAGGAATCCGGAAATTGCTTACCGGATTATTCAAACTTCCTGTTTTAAAAAGATTTCATGATGCCGCGGTAAAGGCAGGCGATGACATTGTTGAGAGCTCTCACGAACTGAGTAAAAAAACTTTAATGTTCTGGATAAAAGCTGGTACATCTACTTTTCTCTCCTGGACATCAAGATACTGGGTGGTAAATGCCATCCTTGTTGCATTTTTTGCTGTAGGTGATCACTTCCTGATTTTTGCCCGCCAGCTGGCAACCTGGATAATGATGATAATAAGCCCTTCCCCCGGAGGAAGTGGCTTTGCAGAATTAATACTTAGCAGATACATATCCGACGCAATTCCCGGAGATGCTGTTACTGCAGGCAGTATTGCACTTGCCATCGCAATTATCTGGCGACTTTTAAGCTATTATCCTTACCTGATAATTGGTGCTTTCATTGTTCCCCGGTGGATAGAAAGAAATTTTATCAAACCTGTGACTAAAAAGAAATAGTTTTTTGCTAAATTAGGTGTTTGGTCCCGTAGCAAGTTCAGCTGAATTATGAGTGAAGAGATACTTAAAGCACTTATGGAGTTATTCGCCCTGATCGTCAAGCAGGACGGGGGTATGACTGCCAATGAGCGTGAGTATGTTTTTAATTTTCTCAGAAAACAGCTTACAAGTGAATCTGTTAAGGGATATCTTGCCTTGTTCGATGAACAGGCAGGACCGGTTACTTCTAAACTGACTGAGAAAGACCCTGCAGTCCCCTCGGTAAAAGATTCAGTTAAGATCTTTGCCATCTGCAAGAAAATTAATAAAACCCTGAACCAGGTACAGAAAGTTGTCGTTCTGGTACAGCTTTATGAACTCATTAATGCAGACAGGCAGTTTACTCCTCAACGAATGAACATAATAAATACAGTCGCTGAGGTATTCAGGATTTCTTCTACAGAATTTGCAGCAACAGAACAATTTATAAAAAACGATAAACCTGATAATCTGGTCAATCCGGCTATTCTGGTTCTCTCCCCAAAGGATGAAGAATGCGAATTTTGCAAAAAGCTTCTTACGGGATATCACGATACCAGGATCTGCGTGCTCAGGATGGGAAGCGTTGACACATACTTTGTAAAATACTACTCTCAGGATCAGCTGTTTCTTAATGGTCTTCCGATAAGTGCAGGACATGTTTATACCTTTGCCAAGGGAGGTTCAATCAAATCGCAGTTCGGACAACCAATTTATTACAGTGATGTAAGCTCTCACTTCATGTCTGAGGTGATTATTCATAAGATATCATTTAATGTTGAAAATCTTTCATACCAATTCAGTGAAGGACAAACTGCCATTGACAATATCAGCTTTTCAGTTGAAGAAGGTAAGCTTATAGGTATTATGGGAGCCAGTGGTTCCGGTAAAACAACACTGCTCAATCTTTTGAGCGGTGTACTTAAACCCACTGCAGGCAGAATCAGAATTAATGGTCTTGATGTAATTGAAAACAGCAGGAATCTTGAAGGAGTCTTTGGATATGTACCTCAGGATGATCTGTTAATAGAGGACCTGACAGTTTTTGAAAACCTGTACTATGCTGCTTGTCAATGCTTCAGAAATAAAACTGAGGCAGAGATTACAAATATTGTCGATAAGACCCTTGCAAACCTGGGCCTGCTTGAGAAAAGGGAACTGAAGGTAGGTACTCCTTTCAATAAGGTAATAAGCGGGGGACAAAGAAAAAGACTCAATATTGCTCTTGAACTGATAAGAGAGCCGCTGGTACTGTTCCTGGATGAGCCTACATCAGGTCTTTCATCCAGAGATTCTGAAAACCTGATGGATCTGCTAAGGGATCTGACCCTTAAAGGGAAGCTTATATTCAATGTTATACATCAGCCTTCATCTGAAATATTCAAAATGTTCGATAAGGTCATCATCCTTGACAAGGGTGGATACATGGCCTGGTTCGGCAATCCGGTTGATTCAGTTGTACATTTTAAAACCGCGGACCTTCAGATAAATTCAAGTCAGGGAGAATGTCCTTCATGCGGAAACGTAAACCCTGAAACTATATTTAACATTATTGAAACCCAGGTTGTTGATGAATTCGGGAGATATACTGAACGCAGAAAAGTAAAACCCGTTGAATGGGCAAACAGCTTTAAATCCAAATTCCCGCTTAAACCGGTACCCGAGGTCAGGGAGTCACCTCATAAAAACCTTGACCGGCCGGGAGTTATCAGACAATTCAGGATATACCTTGAAAGGGATATCAGGAGTAAATTGGCCAACCGTCAGTATTTGCTGCTTACTGTACTTGAAGCTCCGGTTCTGGGTTTCATATTGTCCTTTATTATCAGATATATTCCCGATCCCAAATCGGATGTATATATATTTTCAGAAAATGAGAATATCCCGATTTACATATTCATGAGTCTGATTGTTGCTCTTTTTCTGGGACTTACAATTAGTGCTGAAGAGATATTCCGCGACAGGAAGATCCTCAAAAGAGAGCGGTTCCTGAATTTAAGCAGGGGAAGCTATCTTATGTCAAAAGTAGCTATTCTTATAATCATCTCTGCCTCACAGTCACTCTTATTCATAATGATTGGTAATCCGATACTCGGAATCAAAGGACTCTATTTCAATTACTGGCTCGCACTTTTTACAACAGCGTTCTGTGCCAATATGCTCGGATTGAATATTTCTGCTTCATTCAATTCAGCAATTACAATATACATCGTTATTCCCCTTCTGATAATACCAATGATGGTACTTAGCGGAGCCATGTTCCCGTTTGATAAGCTGAACAGGATCATTGGCAATATAGATAAAGTCCCCGTGATTGCTGAGCTTATGCCAACAAGATGGACCTACGAAGCATTAATAGTGAGTCAGTTCAAGGACAACAGGTACAGCAGTGTTCCGTATACTAAAGATGGCCGGACGTATTTTCAGATACAGATGGATATTAGCAGGGCTGAATTCGATAAAGTTCACAGGATTAAAGCATTGCGTGATGCAAATGAAATCTTATTATCAGAATACAGGAACCATATGAGGAATCTGAGACTGAATCCTGACCAGTCGGTAAGAAAAAATACAGTTCAATACAGTAAGCTTGAACTGCTTAAAAATGAATTATCTGAAATGTCAGCTTATAACAACATTGAACCATTTGTTTATATAGAAAAGCTGGTTCCTGAAGATTATGACCTGGAGGTTTCTGATTCTGTTGTCAAATACCTTGACAGAATGGACAGATATTTCAGCAGTACATCAAACAGATCAAGCGACATTAAGGATCGTTTCTATAATGCCAATTCTTCAACACTTAAAAAACTTGAGGATGATTATTTCAATTATAAGCTTCAGGAAATTGTTACCAAACCTTATGAAAGAAAGAAAATTCTGGAATACAAGAATGAATTAATTCAGAACATCGATCCAGTTTACCTTGAGCCTGAAAGACGCGGACCACTTGGCTTCAGAACTCACTTTTATGCCCCTTCAAAGTATATATTCGGAATGAAGGTTAATACCTTTACTTTTAATATTATCCTTGTATTGTTTAGTACAATCCTGCTCTACGCAATCCTGTACTTTGAATTGCTGGGTAAGGTGGTAAATTCTATTGAAAATTTAAAATTCCGAAAAAAAATATTATAGTAATGTTAGTCAGTTTTTTTGTATTTTTGTAACACATGACAGCCTATGAAGGGTAAAATTATTTTTTTAACAATTTCAATGGTTCTTTGCTTTTCATGCAGAAACAGCGGAACGAAAAATGCAGAATTTATATTCCCTGAGGCTGACTCCATACCATTGTCAGAGGCTGAAAAATTAAGCCCTGAAGCGATCGAGGATATAGCTAAGAATATTTCCTCTCCTGTTGAAATTGCCAACCTGCTGCAAATGCTTGAAGTTCCTTTTTCACAGGAATACCTTGCCGCTTCTATTGATGCGAATAAGGAGAGTACAAATTTTAATAAGGCAATGAAACTTGGTATTCTGGGGGCAGATCTGGGATACCTGAATATGTATGAAAAAACAGGTTCATCGCTTGATGTCTTGTCATCCATCAGGAAACTGGCCGAAGATATTAATGTCGGGCAATTTTTTGATTTCGAAACAATAAAAAAACTTTCACAAAACAAATCAAATCTTGATTCACTCCTTTACATTTCGATTGATTCCTATGAGCAGATAGATAATTATCTGAGAAGCAATGACCGTGGTCATCTTTCATCTCTTTTGGTTATCGGGGTATGGATTGAAGGACAGTATCTTGCAACACAGGTAGTAAATAAATTTCCTGATAAAATTCTAAGAGACAGGATTGGCGAGCAGAAGATTATTCTAAACGACCTTCTATTGCTTATTGCCCCTTATTGCAATAACAGCCAGGAATTTACTTCCCTGTGCAAGGACCTTAACCTGCTTAAAGATAAATACCGTGATGTAAGAATAACATATACCCAGGGGGAGCCGGTTGCCTCAGAAAAAGATGGTGGACTGGTCATAACCCAAACGGAAACCAGTGTTGTGGAAATGACTGACGAACAACTCAAAGAACTAATTGAATTTACGGGCGAAATCAGGAACAGACTGATATCAAATGATTAATATGAAAAGATATTTAATTACCATTTCACTTTTTGTATCATTTGGATTATTGCTGGCAGGCCAGGAAACTGATCCATTTGTTAGTAAATGTGTACTGAGTGCAGGCAATGATGCCAAGTATCTGAAGGATTTCAGGATACAACTTGGAAAAGCTACTGAACAGAATGATCTCAGGTATAAGGCCAACATGTCCCTGTGGAAGAATACAAAATACAGATTCAGCATGTGCAGCACAGAAGATTCTCAAGGACAGCTCATTCTGAGTATTAAGGATGATGCCAATAAGGTGGTCCTTTCCTCATATGATAAGAATTCCGGGAAAACATATCCGTTTGTTGATTTTGTTTGCAATAAAAGTGGTATTTACCAGCTCAATTATGATTTCAAAGATGGCCAGCAGGGTTCAGGGGTAGGCATCGTCTCAATGGTCAAATAGATTACTCTAAAGAAAAATATACAGCGCCTGAATTAAAAGTACAAGAACAAGTAGTGCTGTAAAAAATATTTCCGAAACAATTTTCCTTTTCCAGTAAATAAACTGGTGCGAAAAGAAATAACTTACCGGTATTCCCAGAAGCCATATTATCTCAACAGACGCAGAGGGAATTGCCAGGTATACAGCTAGTGATATTACAAAGATCCATATCAGAAGAGAGAATGTTTTTCTTGATTTAATTTTCTTTGTATTCTGAAGCATAAGGATATAACCGATACTTATTATCGAGATTATTGCTTCAAAAATCATTGTTACAATGGTCAGTCGTGTAAAAGAATAGACCTGAGACCTGTTGAACAGATTGTTATAAATCAAGGTGAGTAGTTCATCCGGATCATTTCCAAGTACATAGTATAACCCAAATGTTATCAGGTATGGTGTAATCAGACCCAGAAGGGTAACAGCAATTTCGGATATGCTAACGGTCCTCATTAATGCTATACCAATAAATACAATAATGCCAAACCAGATTAGGTTGCCATAGAATAAGCTTCCGGTACTTATCAGAATACCTGCATCAAAAAAATTATAAGCAACACCCTGCTTATGGTATCCCGCCATAATCCTTTTTAGAGCAACCATAAACAGAAGAGAGGCAGGCAGGGCAGGGTTTAGCATCTGGAACTCGGGAAACATTGCTACTAACAGCGCAAATAATAAGGCTGGCAGAAAAGTACGCTCATTGATAAAGAAAATAGTTGTATTGAAATTTATGATAAGAAATACCACGATAACAGCTACTGAAAAGGAAAGGATAACTGATGGTAAATGCCCCTTGCCCATAGCGTTGAGAAGAAGGCTGTAAAGTGGCATATGTGTATCATTGCTGTGAGTCTGGGGCAATACAGGACTTAAAAAGGCGCTTAGCCATACCGTAGCAAAAATTACTGCGATAAAGAAAATTACTGCAGGACTTGTACCTTTAAAGAATTTTAATAGCATATGAACTTATAAGTCAAATCCTATATCACGCCTGAAATATATTCCGTCGAATTTAATAAAAGACAAATTATAATATGAACGTGAAAGGGCCTCTTTTACAGAATTTCCCCATGAAGTAACAGACAGGACTCTTCCTCCTGATGTAACAACCTTATCTCCATCCGATTTCGTTCCGGCATGAAAAACCACACTTTCAGTTACTCCGTTTAAACCTGTTATTACCTTCCCCTTTTCATAATCGCCCGGATATCCTCCTGATACTGCCATAACGGTTGTTGCATACCGTTCATCAATTTCAAGAATCCTTTTTTGCAGATCCCCTTCTGCCACTCCTTCTATTAATTCAAACAGATCAGATTTAATACGCGGAATTACAACTTCTGATTCAGGATCACCAAGACGGGCATTGTATTCAATTACAAAAGGCTCACCGCTAACATTTATCAATCCAAAGAAAATAAAACCCTTATACGTAATATTTTCCTTTGCCAGGCCTTCAACAGTCGGATCAATTATTCTTTTCCTGACCTTTTCCATAAAAACATCATCTGCAAAAGGAACCGGTGAAACAGCCCCCATACCTCCTGTATTCAATCCTTTGTCACCTTCGCCTATCCTTTTGTAATCCTTGGCTTCCGGTAATAGTTTATATGTATGGCCGTCTGTAATAATAAAGACAGAAAGTTCAATTCCCTTCAGAAACTGCTCTATTACAACCTTTTCGCCAGCTTTTCCGAATTTCCCGTTCAATATTGATAAAACCTCCTTCTCTGCTTCATCAAGACTATCAATAATCAGGACACCTTTACCGGCCGCAAGACCATCAGCCTTAATAACATAAGGGGGATTTAAGGTACTGAGATAGGAGCGGACTCCGGCTGCTGTTTCCTTATTAAAGCTACGGTAAGATGCTGTAGGAATATTATGTCTGATAAGGAACTCCTTGGCAAAATCCTTACTGCCCTCAAGCCTGGCTGCCGACTTATCAGGGCCGATTACCGGGATATTTCTGATATCCGGATCTGAAAGAAAAAAATCATGAATTCCTTCCACCAGCGGAGCCTCCGGTCCTACTACCACTATATCAATCTTGTTTTTAAGTACAATATTTTTCACATCCTGGAAATTCCCGGGATCTGCATTCAGGTTTGTTCCTGACTCTGATGTTCCGGCGTTCCCAGGAGCAATGAAAATTCTGCTGACTTTTTTACTCTGTGCCAGTTTCCATGTAAGAGCATGTTCCCTGCCTCCTGATCCAAGAATTAAAAGATTCATCTGAATGGTATTTTAAGTATCCCAAATGTAGCATTTCAGACTCAGAAACAAAACAATATTCCAATCCTGAATCAGCCTGCATCATTCACCTTGTAGTGCTTTGAGAATGTCTGCATTACAGCCTCTACATATGTTTTTGATACCGGGATATCTGCAACCGAAAGGTTATCAAACTCAAGCTTCAACCCGTCCCGATCCCTTCTGATAACCTTAACCTTCTCAAAATTAACCATATATGACCTATGGCATCGAATTACATCAGATCCTGCAAAACTCTCCTCGACTTTTTTAAGTGTATCCCTCAGAAGATATTTCGAAACCTTTTCCTTATTAAGATAACATATTGAAACATAATTCTCAGCAGACTCCAGATATAACAAATTCTCCTTCTTTACCGAAAACTTAAGTATACCCTTATCATCGTAAAAGGGGATCATATCCCTGGTAGTGTTGGCTGTCGTCTGGCTTTCAGCAAGTCTTTCTATCAGCTCTTTCTTGTCCCGCCAGGAAAAATATAGCCAGAGAACAGAATAGGGAAGCAGCAGGACAAGTGCAGTATATCTTGATGAGGATTTAACAAGTTCGGCAAACATTCTGGGGTCCTTTAACACAACTTTTTGAAAAAGCCCATAAAACAAAGCCATTGAAAGCACCTCGGCAAGGATCCATAAAAGATATTGCCATAATCTGATTGAATGCAGCTTGCTTACATTATACATTATTATCCGGCTGACAACCACAACAAGTACCCCGGTAAGTATTGTAAGACTCGAAAAAGTGAAAAACTGGAGTTTGGTAAGGATATACCACTTATCAGCTCCGAATGGTTCATATATATTGATGAAAACGAGGGCAAAGAGGGATGTGAATAAAATCAGTCTGACAATATTTCCTTTTTCATTCAAATAAGGCGGAGCAGGCTTATCAAAGTCAACCATAGTTCTTTTTTGATATGGCAAATTTAACTTTTTTACTGTCAGATGGAATTACTGCAGATTATTTAGATAATATTCCATTACTGATTTCGTCCCAAATAGATGAATTCTGTCACTCATTTTTTGATTTCATCCCAAAGCAGGGTAGCCTGAAACATTAATTTGCAAACCATTTGTGCCCGGCATTTATTTGCATCCTGTTATTGACACCCTGTAATATGAATTATACACAAAGTCATACTGAACTTAAATCAGTATTCAGCCCGGAATCAGATCAAATAAATATTTCCTGGTCAGGGGTAAAGATTAACAATGTCAGGTTTCAGACAGGATTCACTGCAGGTGACTTTCTCCATATCCAGGACCATCTGATAACTGAAAACAGCTCCTTTTCATATCCGGTATTTTCTCCTCCTTCAAAAAGCAAGAAGGTGATTCTTCTGCTCCACGGACTAAATGAAAGAAGCTGGGGCAAGTATCTTGCCTGGGCTCACTGGCTTTCGGAAAACACCTCCAGTTATGTAATTCTTTTCCCTATTTCGTTTCACATTAACAGGTCGCCTGAATCATGGAAAGATCCAAGAATTATGCTACAGGTGGCTAAAACAAGGAATACCGAAATCAGGAAAAATGAAATGTCAAGCTTTGCCAATGTAGCGTTAAGCAACAGGCTAACAGAAGATCCCATGCGATTCTTCAATTCCGGACAGCAGACAGCATCGGATCTGATCCATCTGCTTAAGACTATCCGGATTGGTGTTCATGAAATAATACCTCCGGGTTGTCGTCTGGATATTTTTGCTTATTCCATTGGAGCATTCCTTGCTGAAATTCTGATGTTATCCGATCCGGAAAACCTTTTTTCTGATTCCAGACTTTTTATTTTTTGCGGAGGATCTGTCTTCAGTAACATGAATGGCCGGTCAAAATTAATTATGGACACTTATGCATTCAACAAAGTTTATAACTTCTACCTCAACGACTTTGAGAATAGAATCAAAGAAAAAGGCAGGATTGCAGAGTTCCTACGGTCAACACAGATTGGAATGGCATTCCGGTCGATGATTGACAGAAGCAGGTTCAGGTCATTCAGGGAAAGCAGGTTCAGGAAACTCAGAGATCAGATCCGGTGCATAATTCTCGCCGGAGATACCGTTATCCCTCCTGATGGAGTAGTTGCAACATTAAGTGAAACCAGGTCCGCACAAACCGTAAAAATTATGGACTTCCCCTTTGCCTATACACATGAAAATCCTTTTCCGGTACTTGGCTTTTCTGACAGTAAAAATGTTGACAGGACTTTTGAAACGATATTTGAGGAGGCCGGATTATTTTTTGCTTAAGAATGTCTGAGAATTACTCCGGAAGGATAAATTTGTAACCCCTGCCCCTGGCCTCCCTGATAAACGAATCCAGAAATAATGGAGAGCTTGACATTTCAGAATCATGCAGTGCTATGACTGATCCGGGTCTGATCAGTCTCAGCAGCACTCCTAATGTTTCTTCCCGGCTAAATGTATTATCAAAATCGTATGGCATTATATCCCAGAATACTATTTTATAACAGGATCTCAGCTTCAGATATTGACCTATTTTCAAACGGCCATAAGGAGGTCTGAAATACCTGCCGGGAATATACTTTGCTGCCTTTTCAACATCGTCAGTATATTGTTTTACTCCGGTAAACCAGCCATCCGGATGAGAGTAACTATGGTTACCTGTTAAATGACCCTCTTTTAAAATGCGCTGAATCAGATGGGGATAACGTTCAGCATTCTCCCCTTTACAGAAGAAGAGTGCCTTTATATTTTGCTCCTCAAGTGTTTTGAGTATTGCAGGAGTAGATATTTGATTGGGACCATCATCAAAAGTAATACAGAGCAGTTTCTCTCCTGTTTTTATTCTGAAAAGGGCTCCGGGAAATAACCACCCTGAAGCCAGGAATGGTCTGAAGATCCTCATGTATCTTTATTTTGCAGAGTATAATCTGCTGTAATAATTGTTTAGTTCGGGTTCCAGTTTTGCAATCATGTCTGCCCGGTTCAGGCGGACCGATAAATTGTATAAATCAAGCAGAGACTGCATGTTGATACCTGTTGAATACTCTAGTCCGAACCTCTCTGCTGCCCTCAGACTAAGAGTATAATCAAGGTATTCTTTTGAATAACTGAGTATTTCATCCACCAGCAGGTCGGACTCCTCCTTTTTTCCCGAAAGGTATAATACTTCTGCAATTCCAATTGAAAAGAAATCATTTGGAATCTTTTCGGCAGGAACAATTTCGAGTGCACGGTGAGCAACATCTATGGCTCTGGTTGTATCTCCTTTGGCCAGCAACTCAAAGGAAAGTGAAGCAAAAACTCTCCTGAAATTACTGAACATCCGCCTGTTGTTTTCGTCAAGATATACATCCGGATCTTCTGCATTTCCCCATTTAAACCTGTTCATAAGGTTATTATACATTTCCTCCGGATCAATCATACCAAACTCACCCTTTTCCCTTGTCTCAGTTTTGACTGGGACTACCCTGTAAGCAAGACCTTCCTGAATGAAATATTTTTCCAGCCCTTTATACTGGCTTGAGGGTACCGTAGTCGAGTAATATACGGGACGTTCCCATTTATTCGTGGAGAGAAGGTCCATTATTGCAAGATCTCCCTTAAAAGCATCAGATTCAGTGTATTCCCATAACAATGGGGATACAATTCTGTCCTTATAATATGGTTTAACAGTTCCATTTCTGAGGACGGATGCAGTATCAACATCTATAAGGAATTTATTTGCAGGCAGGTAATTCATATAATCTCCTCTCCCGCTGTAATCAATTCTGTATTTGTTGTCATCCATTCCTGCAAACTGAACGATCTGGCTTAATTCTACCGGTTTTTCCACCCTGTTGTTAACAGGTAACTGTTCCCTTTTACCTTCAATGTATTTCTCAGGTCCGAGAGTCAGAGGCATAGGATCAGAATCAAATGACTTCTGCCGCATCATTTCGATGTACCACCCGGCCTGAATATAACTCAGATTCGCTACTCTTACATCCGGTCTGACCTGTTCAACATCCTGAACATACCACACAGGAAATGAATCATTGTCACCATATGTAAAAAGAATGCTGTTTGGGGCAGTTGAATTAAGGTAATTAGCACCAATATCCCTGGCTGTATAGCGGTCAGACCTGTCATGATCATCCCAGTTCTGGAAGGCCATCAGTACAGGTGCTGCAAGTATAAGAGCAGTAAAGGTTATTGCAAGTGAAACTTTCTCACTGACAAACCTCCGGATCTGTTCGAAGAAAAACATGAAACCCATTCCTATCCATATTGCAAATGCATAAAACGAGCCTGCATATGCATAATCCCTTTCCCTTGGTTGGTTCGGATACTGGTTGAGGTAAAGAATAATAGCCAGCCCTGTCATAATAAAAAATGCCATCACAAGCCAGAAGCCTGTATTATTTCTGTTATACTGCCAATATAAACCTGCAATCCCTATTATAAAAGGTAACAGGAAATATTTATTATTTGAAGGATTTGTCTTAAGATCAGAGGGTAAAGAATCAAGATTTCCAAGCCGTGCCTGGTCTATAAACTTAATGCCGCTGATCCAGTTTCCGTGAATCATATTCCCGTTGCCCTGGATATCGTTCTGCCTGCCCGCAAAGTTCCACATGAAATATCGCAGATACATAAACCCTACCTGGTACCTGAAAAAGTACCTTAAATTCTCACCAAAAGTAGGACAAACAATGGTTTCAGAACCTACAGTATATTTTCGTCCCTTTACCTGCCCCCAGTATTCATAAGCTTCACGGTGATCGCCATCAGAACTGTACATCCTAGGAAATAATGTAACAAATTTCTCACTATACTCATATTCAGGCCGGTAATAAGGTTCATATTTGCCGTCAATCTTATTATAGCCTGCAATAACCTTCGTCATTCCAACAACAGGTGCACTGTAATAGTTGCCAAAAAACTTTGGTGAACTTCCGTATTGCTTCATATTAATATAATATGACAGCGAGAATATATCAGAGGGATTGTTCTGGTTCATTGGGGGACGGGCTGATGATCTGATCATTATCATCGCATAGGATGAATAGCCGATCATTACAACCAGTACAACAGTAAATAAATAATTCAGAATTTTTCTGTTATGGGAAAGAGAATAATATATCCCGTATGCCAGACCTCCAAAAAGGAGTATTGTAAAGATAATAAGTCCGCTGTTATAAGGTAAACCAAGACTGTTTACAAAAAACAGTTCAAACCAACCGGCAACATGGGGAACGCCAGGAATCAGGACGAACACCATAAGACCAAGAAGTATAACTGAAAGAACCAGAGTCTTAATAACACCTTTGGTTGTTACTTCATATTTTCTGAAATAATAAACGAAAACGAGAACCGGTAAAACAAGCAGGTTCAGCCTGTGGATTCCAAGTCCCAATCCCATAATGTATGCTATCAGTATTATCCATCGGCCTGCATTGGGTTGATCGGCTTCTTCCTCCCATTTTAACATTGCCCAGAATACCAGACCTGTAACCAGGGAAGACAAAGCATATAACTCACCTTCTACTGCAGAAAACCAGAATGTATCTGAAAATGTGTAGGCAAGAGCTCCTATAACACCACTTCCAATAATAGCAGGAATCTGTCCGGATTCAAGAGGACTGTTCAGTGTATAAACTCTCCTTACAAGATGAGTAATTGTCCAGTAAAGGAAAAGGATTGCAAACGCACTGCAAAGGGCTGATAAGCCATTCATCATCAGTGCAACTTTTGATGTATCTCCGAATGCAAATAGTGTGGCAATTCTGCCAATCATAAGAAAAAGCGGAGCTCCCGGGGGGTGTCCGACCTGAAGTTTAAATGCTGAAAGAATAAACTCTCCGCAATCCCAAAAGCTGACGGTAGGTTCAACTGTAAGCAGATATACTGATAATGATATAAAGAAAAGAATCCATCCGGTAATATTGTTCAGGCGGCGGTAAGAGCCCCAAATTGAATCCATATATGATGATTTAATAATATTGTGAACAAAGAACGTAAAAAAAAATTATCCGGCCATTTAAACAATTCTATTTATCAACAATTTAACCATGGGTAATGACAGCGGTGAGATTTGTAAGTATCAACAAAAATACCTCCATGGCACTGATTTCCAGTGAGCTCCGGCATATTCAATCCCTACTCTCGGACCTGTTTTATAACCAGGTTTAATTCCTGTATCCTCCAGCCATATCCTTTCAGAGGTAACCAGGTCTTCACCGTAGAATAACTTGTTTATACCTAACTTTTTTGTAAGCTTTCCCGGGCCGCAGATATCACCAATTCCCCTGATCAGTACTGCCTGTGGTTCTCCGATAGGTCCGGTTACAATATTAAGCATCCAGTACATCCCGTAAATCAGATAAATATAAAGGTGGCCGCCTTCTTCAAACATTATTGAGGTCCTTAAGGTTTTACCCTTCGATGCATGGCAGGCTTTATCTTCCGTACCCCGGTAGGCTTCAACTTCTGTCAGAGAGTACCTGTAGTAGCTCTGGTCATTATTCTTTACAACAAGTACTTTACCTAACAGGTCAGGTGCAACTTCAAGAACATCACGTGTATAAAATTCACGGGAAATCCTCTGGCCCGGTTTTGCTATTTCAATAAGGGATTCTGTTTTCATTTTTCACCCATATTTTGAAAACATTTTCACCACCGGCATTATCCATGCGGACAAACTTCACCTGTCTTTCCGAAGGCTCAAGAATTATCTCATCGTAAATATATTTGTCGCTGAAACCAGCAATTGCCGCATCATTCCTGTCGCTGGCATATACAACCTTTTGTATTCCTGCCCAGTATATCGCACCAAGGCACATTGGGCAGGGTTCACAGGAACAATACAGAATGCAATTTTTAAGATCACGCGACTTCAGGGCTGTTGCTGCTTCCCTGATCGCCAGAACCTCTGCATGAGCAGTCGGATCAGAATTGACAACCACCCTGTTTACAGTCTCTGCAAGTATCTTTCCATCCATTGTAATGACTGCTCCGAAAGGTCCTCCGCCTTTATTAATACCTTCTTCTGCCAGTTTTATTGCACGTAATAGTAATGATTTATCATCTTTCATTTTTGCACTGATATTCTATTATTAGAGAGTATAAAATTAAGGTTGTTTTGGTTAACAGGAATAAATTCTGGTCAATATTCTTTTTTTTTATGAAATATGTTGTATTTTTGCAGTCCCGAAATTAAAAGGGTTTATTGGATTAACAGAAAGAATATCAATTAAAAAATACGTACAAGTGAACACCTTAAGCTACAAAACAGTATCAGCAAATAAGGCTACAGTAAACAAGGAGTGGGTCATCATTGATGCAGAAGGCAAGATTCTCGGAAGGCTTGCAACAGTTGTTGCATCAATGCTGAGAGGCAAGCACAAAACCAACTTCACACCGCATGTTGACTGTGGTGACAATGTGATTGTTATTAATGCTGAGAAAATCATTCTTTCAGGTGAAAAAATGACTGAAAAGGATTATACCAGGCATACCGGTTTCCCTGGCGGTCAGAGAATAGTCAAGGCTGAAAAGATGCTGAAAAAGAATCCGATCTCACTTGTTGAGATTGCGGTTAAAGGGATGCTTCCCAAGAACAGACTCGGAAGTGCTCTTTACAGAAATCTGCATGTCTATGCAGGCAATGAGCATCCTCATGAGGCACAGAAACCAAAGAAAATCGAACTTTAAAATTTTTAAGAAATTAATATGGAATCAATCAATGCTCTCGGAAGAAGGAAAGCAGCTGTAGCTAGAGTATATATCAGTGATGGCAAGGGAAAAATAACTGTCAATGGCAGGGATTATAAGGAATATTTTGGTGCTGAAACACTTCAGTATGTTGTAACCCAGCCGCTCATGGCTCTCAATGTTGCAGACAAATATGACATCAACGTCAATCTTGACGGTGGTGGCGTAAAAGGACAGGCTGAAGCTCTTCGTCTTGGAATCACAAGGGCGCTTGTTCAGATGGACCCCGAGTGTAAGACAAAACTTAAAGCTGAAGGTTTTCTTACACGCGATCCCCGTGAAGTTGAAAGAAAGAAACCAGGCCAGCCAAAGGCCCGTAAGAGATTCCAGTTCAGTAAACGTTAGGATTTAAAAGTCAGTCGACAATAGATGCAAGTTTAGTATCCAAATTGCAGAGACTCCCGCATTGCGTGACTACTTTGTGATTGATTTTCAAAGAGAATGTAAACTTAAAAACAGACAAAATGCCAAGAACAAATTTTAAAGAATTACTTGATGCCGGTGTTCATTTCGGTCATCTTAAAAGAAAATGGAATCCTGCAATGGCTCCCTACATTTTTATGGAGCGCAACGGGATTCACATTATTGATCTCGAAAAAACAGTAGAAAAGATTGATGAGGCTGCTTCAGCTATGAAACATATAGCAAAGTCAGGCAAAAAAGTTCTATTCGTTGCCACCAAGAAGCAGGCTAAAGAGATTGTTGCAGATAAGGTAAAAGCAGTTAACATGCCATATGTCACAGAACGCTGGCCGGGTGGTATGCTTACAAATTTTCCCACTATCCGAAAGGCTGTAAAGAAAATGTCAGCTATTGACAAAATGGCAACTGACGGTACCTTCTCAAATCTTTCAAAACGTGAAAGACTTCAGGTTACCAGGCAGAGAGCCAAACTTGAGAAGAACCTTGGCAGTATTGTTGACCTTACCAGGCTCCCTTCTGCTTTGTTTATTGTAGATGTATGCAAAGAGCAGATTGCTGTTAAAGAAGCAAAAAGACTTGGAATCCCGGTATTTGCAATGGTTGATACCAATTCTGATCCTTCAGATATTGAATTTCCAATACCTGCAAATGACGATGCATCAAAATCAATTTCTCTCATTGTTGGTATTCTATGCCAGGCTATTGAAGAGGGACTTAATGAAAGGAAACTCGAAAAGGATAAAGAGCCTCAGCAGAAAGATAAAAAGGTGATGAGGAAAGAACTTGAGACAAAGGATCTTCCGGCTGCATTAATCGAAGCTATCGTTGAAGAGGAAGAGGAAATTGAAGAAGATGAGGAAGAAGATGTAATCATCGAGGATGAGGAAGTCGCCGGGATCATTGGGGAGACAGAAGAAGAGGAAGAAGAATAAAAATTGATTTAAACCTAAAAAAAAGATATTATAATATGGCTGTTGTTATTAATGCTGCTGATGTTGCCAAACTGAGGAGAGTTACTCTTGCAGGAATGATGGACTGCAAAAAAGCACTTGAAGAAGCAGAAGGTAATTTTGACAAGGCAATCGAGATAATCCGCAAAAAAGGTCAGGCTGTTGCCAACAAGCGCGCCGATAAAGAAGCTACCGAAGGTGTTGTTCTTTCGAAAGTAACCGCTGATGGTAAGATGGGTGCAATTTTAGTGCTCAATAGCGAGACTGACTTTGTTGCAAAAAATGCTGACTTTATTGGTCTTGCAAATAAGGTCCTTGATGTTGCTATTGCAAACAAACCTGCCAGTCTTGAAGCCCTGAAGTCATTGCCTCTTGAAGGTGGCAAAGTTGGTGAAAAGGTTATTGAATATGTTGGTATTATCGGAGAAAAACTGGAGCTTTCTTATTATGAAAAGATAGAAGCTGCTCATGTTCAGGCTTACATACACCCGGGAAACAGAC
>Ga0129298_10000174_pt1 | contig 22832 bp, 26 predicted proteins | sample I19B2metaG_FD_94707 | JGI IMG/M metagenome (GOLD analysis project Ga0129298, IMG submission 94707) | Lake sediment bacterial and archeal communities from Gulf of Boni, Indonesia to study Microbial Dark Matter (Phase II) - ​I19B2 metaG | ecosystem: Environmental > Aquatic > Freshwater > Lake >... | reverse complement strand
GGATTTCGATGCCGTGGCACCGAAATGCTCCTGGATCACCCCGGTACCCGGCGGGGTGGGACGGATGACCGTCGCCGCACTGATGATCAATACCCTAAACGCCTACCAGAACAACTTCAACCTCGTCTGATTTTGCCCACTTTATTGCTAACCCCTCCAACCTCCCCTTGTCAGGGGAGGCTTTACTCTTCCCCCCTGGCAAGGGGGGATTGAGGGGGGTTGCCTTCGGTTCCCCCTCCCCTTGCTTTTTCCCCCTGCTCCGCTACACTTTTCTGACGCAAAATTGAACATTCCCAGGAGGAGACAATGCAAGAACGTAGCGGCATCATCACTTTCAAGGGGAACCCTTTCACCCTGCTCGGCCCGGAGCTCAAGGTCGGCGACAAGGCCCCCGACTTCGCCGTGGTGGATAACGGCCTCGCCCCCGTAAGCCTGGCCAGCCATGCCGGCAAAATCAGGATCATCAGCTCCGTCCCCTCCCTGGACACCCCGGTGTGCGACACCGAGACACGGCGGTTCAACCAGGAGGCAGCCTCCCTGCCTGACAACGTGGTGGTCCTGACGATCAGCCTCGACCTCCCCTTTGCCCAGAAACGCTGGTGCGGCGCCGCCGGCATCGACCGGGTCACCACCCTCTCCGATTACCAGGAGAGATCCTTCGCCTCGGCCTACGGCATGCTCATCAAGGAGTTGAAGCTCCTCGCCCGTGCCGTGTTCGTCATCGATGCCCAGGACACCATCCGCTATATGCAGATAGTTCCGGAAGTGACATCCGAGCCGGATTACGCAGCGGTCATCGCCGCGGCAAAGTCCCTGCTCTAGACGGACCATTAGCGACATACTGCATATTCACTCTCCCCCTCCCTCGATGGGAGGGGGCTGGGGGGAGGGTGAACATATTGTTGTTTGAAATCCATCCCCCCTCTCCCCGACCCTCCCCCACCAGGGGGGGAGGGAGACGTTTCATCATTCAAGGCTTCTGCCAGTATCTATGAGGTGACGCCATGATCAACGGCCTGCTCGAAGGCAACAAGCGCTTCGTCACCGATGTTTTCCAGAAGGAGAAGGAGTATTTTGCCGATCTGGCCAAGGTGCAGCGCCCAACGGTCCTCTGGATCGGCTGCTCCGACTCCCGTGTGCCGGTCAACACCATCACCCAGACCAGGGCAGGGGAGATTTTCGTCCACCGCAATGTGGCCAACATCGTGGCCACCAACGACTGGAACCTTTCGGCGGTGCTGGAGTTCTCCATAAACCACCTGAGGATTCCCGACATCGTGGTCTGTGGCCATTACGGCTGCGGCGGGATCGTTGCCATGGACGATGTGAGCAGGGAGGACCGCTACATCCCCATCTGGCTTAACAACGCCTACAAGGCCAAGGAGCGGGTGGACGAGAAACTGGTCTCACTGCAGATGCAGATCGACCCGGAGCAGCGGCTGCGCCTCATTGTGGAGGAGAACGTCCGCCTGCAACTTGAGCACCTGCAGGAGTACCCCTTTGTCAGGGATGCCATGAAGGAGAGCAAGCTCTCCATCCACGGCTGGGTCTACGACATGACCAGCGGCGGCATCAAGGTGATGCAGAAAAACAGGGTGGCTTGCCGGGAGTGAGAAGATTGTCACTCCCCACACGATCGTGCCGCCCCGCGGACAAGCGGGGCGGTTTTTTATGCTCGTTGGCAAGGAAACAAGTGTAAAGGTTTAACCATTAACTTAAGTTCAGTTGACCATGAAGTGATCCTCTGCCATAATGCTTCCCCGCGGGAAATTTTCCCGGGGCAGATCACTTCCATCGTCTGAAAGGACATCCCATGAAAAAAGCGATTCTCTTGCTTCTCACCCTGGTCCTGGCCGGGCTGGCCACTGCCGCCATTGCCGCCGACGGCTCCTTCAAGCGGGTCAAGAGCGCCGGCAAGCTGGTCATCGGTCTGGACGACTCCTTCCCCCCCATGGGGTTCCGCAAGGAAGACGGCACCCTTAACGGCTTCGACATCGATGCCGCCGAAGAGTTGGGGAAACGTCTCGGCATCAAGATCGAGTGGCAGCCCACCGCCTGGGACGGGGTCATCCACTCCCTGAACGCCAAGAAGTTCGACTGCATCTGGAACGGCATGACCATCACCGACGAACGGGCCAAGCAGGTAGCCTTCACCAAGCCGTACATCATGGACGGCCAGGTGGCGGTGGTCCGCTTCGATGAGAAGCGCTTCAAGGACCTCAAGGGGCTGAAGAGCGTCAAGGTGGGGGCCCAGAAAGGCTCCTCGGCAATCAAGGCTGTGGAGAAGCTTCCGAGCAAGCCGGCCGAGCTCAAGGAGTACGAGGACAACCCCAAGGCACTCCTAGACCTTGAATCCAAGAGGATCGACGTGGTGGTTATCGACAACGTGACAGGCAGGGATTTCATCGCCAAGCGCCCCGGCAAATTCAAGATCCTCCCTGGCTTCATAAGCAAGGAGCCGTTCGGTGTCGCTTTCCGCAAGGAGGACAAGGAGCTGCTCTCCACGGTGCAGAAGACCCTGGACGCCATGGTCAAGGACGGCACCATGAAAAAGATCTCCAAGAAGTGGTTTGCGGAAGACATCACCAACCCGAAGAAATGGTAACCTGACCGGGGAACGTCAATGAAACGGATATGCAGCAGGGTCTTGACGGCCCTGCTTTTTTTATGGATCACGGCAGCGAGCCTCCTGGCCGCACAGGTCGACAGCGAGGAGCTTTTCCGCCAGGCAAACGAGCTGCAGGGTGGCGGAGATCTGGCGGCAGCGGTGCAGGTACTGGGCCGGGTACCTTCGCCTTCAGCAGGTGGCGACGAGGAGGATTTCGTCCGCAGCCGCATGCAGATCGCCCGGATCAAGTTCTCCATGGGGGAGTTTGACCAGGCGGAGGGGGCGGCGCAGGAGGTACTCAGGCTATTCCCTGCCAACAGCGAGGCCCTCAACTTCGTAGCCTCGGTGAAGACGGAGAAAAAGCCTCGCTATGTCACCTTCCTCGACGACTGCCGCCGCTTCCTCCCCCACCTCTTCAAGGGGGCGGGGATGACCCTCCTGCTGATGGTCTGCATCATGGCCATCTCCCCCCTGGGGGGGCTGCTCATCGCCCTGGGGAGGATCAGCCACTTCCCCCCCCTCTCCGCATGCTGCTGGTTCATCATCTGGCTTTTCCGCGGCACCCCGCTCCTGCTGCAGCTCTTCTTCATCTACTACGGGCTCCCCTCACTGGGGATCACCCTGAGGCCTTTCACGGCAGCGATCATCGGCCTGGGGCTTAACTACTCGGCATATCTGGGGGAGATCATCCGCGGTGCCATACTGAGCATCGACCATGGCCAGATGGAGGCTGCCAAGGCCCTGGGGATGACCTACGGCCAGGCGATGCGGCGGATCATCATCCCACAGACCTACAAACGACTCATGCCGCCGGTGGCCAACGAATTCATAGCCCTGATCAAGGACACCGCCCTGGTCTCCACCATCGCCATGGTTGAGCTGATGCGCGCCGCCGACCAGATGTTCAACACCTATTTCAACGTGACGGCCCTGATCCTGGCAGCGGTTATCTACCTGGCCTTCACGACCCTCTTCACCTTCATCTTTGAAAAAATCGAGTACCGGGCAGGTATCTATGAGCACCGCTAGCGCACCGCTCCTCCGGCTGGAGCAGATCACCAAACAGTTCAAGGGGGTGACCGCCGTTGACGGCGTCAGCCTGGATGTCCATCCGGGGGAGAAGCTGGTCATCATCGGCCCATCAGGTTCGGGTAAGTCCACCCTGCTACGGACCATCAATTTCCTGGAGGTGATCGACGAAGGGAGGATCTGGTTCGAAGGCCGGGAGACGGGTTATGTCCGGCGCCATGGCAAGCCCCACCTGGAGAGGCAGAATGTAATCTGCCCAGTTCGTGCGGAGATCGGTATGGTGTTCCAGCACTTCCACCTCTTCCCCCACCTGACGGTGCTGGGGAACGTGATGGAAGGGCCGCTGACAGTGCAGAAGAAGGGGAAGGATGAGGCGAGGGAGACCGCCCTGGCCATGCTGGCCAAGGTGGGGCTGTCGGAGAAGAAGGATGTCTACCCGGCAACCCTCTCCGGAGGGCAGAAGCAGCGGGTGGCCATCGCCCGCGCCCTGGCCATGCGCCCGAAGCTGATGCTCTTCGACGAGCCGACCTCGGCCCTCGACCCGGAGCTGGTGGGGGAGGTGTTCGACACCATCCACGGCCTGGCCGACGAGGGGATGACCATGGTCATCGTCACCCACCACATGGGGTTCGCCAGGGAACTGGCCGACCGGGTTATCTTCATGGAGGGGGGGCGTTTCGTGGTGGAGTCCACACCCGCAGAGTTCTTCTCAGAAAGGCTCGGCAACGAACGGATCCGCTCCTTCCTCAACCGCCTCATCTGACAGACCGCAACTCCCCCCCTAATCCAGCGGCAGGGTAAAGCTGACCCTGGTCCCCTCCCCGGGACGACTCTTCAGGCTGACCTCCCCGCCGTGGGCCTCGACTATCTCCCTCACAATGCAGAGCCCCATGCCGAGCCCACCCGGCGCGGTGTCGGATGAGTTCGCCCGGTAGAACTTGTCAAAGGCGCGGCGGGTCTCTTCCTCGCCCATGCCGATCCCCTCGTCACTGACGGAGAGACGGAGATTTTCACCGCTCCTTTCCGCCTGAACGGTGACAGTGCTTTGCGGCCCGGAGTACTTGATGGCGTTGCCGATCAGGTTCTCCAGAACCTGGCTCAGCCTCCCCTGGTCACATCTGACCAGTTCGGGGAGATCCCCATCCAGGTGTAGCTCGATCAGGTACCCCCTGGCGCTGCGTCGATAATGGGCTACAACCCGCTGCAGCATCGGAGCTATGGCAACTTGCTGCTTGACAATCGCCAGCCCCCTCCCTATCTGGATGAGACTCACATCCAGCAGGTCGTCGATGAGCCGCGTCAAGGCATCCCCGTGGCGAGATATCTCTTCGGTGTACTCCCGCCGCGCCTGAACGTCCCCCTCCTCCAGGAGCAGCTCGGCATACCCCATGATGGCGGTCAGCGGGGTGCGCAGCTCATGGGCGGCAATGGAGATGAATTCGTCCTTTGCCCTGTCCAGGTCGCGCAGCACCTGCTGGTTTTTCTTGTAGGAGATGGCGATGGCGGTCAGGGAGGCCGCCGATGCGATCAGCTCCAGCTCCTCGAGGTGCGGTTCACGAGGGGTGTCGTAGTAGATGGCGAAACTCCCCAGGGCGCTGCCGTCGTTGGCGATGATCGGCTCGGACCAGCAGGCTCTCATCGGGGTGCGGGAGACGAGGCGCCTCGCCCTTTCCCAGTAGGGGTGGCTGAGGACGTCGGCCACGATCACCCTCTCGCGGCGGTAAACGGCGGTGCCGCAGGAGCCGACCCCCTCGCCGATGCGCATCCCCTCGATTGCCTGGCTGTAGAAATCCGGGATACTGGGAGCTGCTGCCTTGTGCAGTGTGCCGCGCTCGCTGTGCAGGACCTGGATGGAGCAGCGCATCCCTTCTCCGAGGGACTCGATCTGGCGGACAATGGCCAGACAGATCTCTTCGAGGCTCTGTTCCCGGTAGAGCAGCTCCAGCACATGGGCGCGCCCCTTGTGCAGCTGCTGCTCCAACTGGTCGCGGGTCTTGTCCAGGACCTGGAGGAGGAAATCATCCCGGTCGCCCGAACCCAACTGCAGCGGCAGGATGCAAACATCCCCCCAGAGTGTCTGGCCATCACTGGCGCGGAAACGGAGCAGCCCCTGCTTCTCCGGGGGTGGGAGGTAGGTGTCGGGGTGCAGCAGCTCTGCCAGGGGGAGCCCCTGAAGTTGCTGCGCCGAATAGCGGCTGAATCGCGCAAAGGCGGCATTCGCCTCGCGGATAAAGCCGGCCGCATCCACGACCGCCTGGCCGAGAAGGGGGGCATGAAAGAGCCTGTCAAGCGTCAGTTGGTCCGGCATGTATAAGGACCTCCTCAACTGGTGCTTCCAATTTGATTAAAACACGGTTTGCCTGCTAATTAGAAGCAAACTACGTGCCGGAATCGCACAATCACCCTTTACCCATGCTGGCCGACAAAGCCACACTGTTCACCCAAATGGCTTATGCAGGTATCAATTCATGCAACCGATGGCTATACTGTAAGCAGCGCATCATGGCGATGAGCTTTGGAGAGGAGATGGCTGGACGCCTGCAGCCACCGCGCAAATGGAGGGAAAGATGAACCCTGAGAAAGGAAAGGATACTCTCCTCGTTGCCCTGGGGGGGAATGCCCTCATACGACCAGGGGAGGAGGGGACCATCAAGCAGCAGTTCGCCAACCTGCGGGTGCCTATGGGGCAGATTGCCCAACTTGCCAGGAATCACCGGATCGTCATCACCCACGGCAACGGCCCCCAGGTAGGCAATCTCCTTCTGCAGCAGGAGAGCTGCCGGGAGATCCCCCGGCTCCCCCTGGAGATCCTGGTTGCCCAGACCCAGGGGCAGATCGGCTACATGATCGAGTCGACCCTGGACGGCGAACTGGCCTGGGCAGGAGAAGCCGGCCGGCGGCTGGTGAGCCTGATCAGCTACGTGGTGGTGGACGAGGAGGATCCCGCCTTCTCCGAGCCATCCAAGCCGGTGGGGCCGTTCTACTCCGAGGAGGAGGCCAGAGGGCTCCCCTGGCCGGTGCGCAGGAGCGGCAGGGGTTTCAGGAGGGTGGTCGCCTCGCCACGGCCGATCAGCATCGTGGAGAAGGGGGAGATCAAGGCGCTTTTGGATCTGGACTTCATCGTCATCTGCTGCGGCGGCGGCGGGATTCCGGTGGTCCGCGAGGGGAGGGCATTCCACGGCGTGGATGCGGTGATCGACAAGGACCTGGCCAGCGCCTGCCTGGCAACGGAGGTGGGGGTGGATATGCTCCTCATCGCCACCGATGTCCCCCGGGTCTGCCTGGGCTTCGGCACCCCCGGGGAACGCCCGGTGGAGCGGATGACCATTGCAGAGGCACGCCGTCACCTGGCGGATGGGGAGTTCCCCCCTGGCTCCATGGGCCCCAAGGTCGAGGCTGCAGTGCAGTTCATCGAGGGGGGTGGCAGGCGGGCGGTGATCACCGCCATCGACGCCATCGCCGAGGCGGTTGCCGGGAGAGGGGGGACGGAGATCGTCGCGGGTTGATTTCCTTCCCCTCCGCGACTGCCGCCTGTCAGGGGGTAGTGACGATCCGGGTGAAGAGGTAGTCGTTGTCCGCCACCGGGGTGTGGCAGGCGAAGCATTCGCTGGCAAAACCGGCATCACTGCCGTAGGGTTTAAGCTCGTTCCCCACGAAACGGGCGAATCCCCACCCCCCTGTGTCCCGGTACTTCTTGCTCTCCTTGACCATGAACTCCACCTGGACGAACTCCCCCGGCTCGGTGGCCACCGGGAAGGATGGGTGCTTGCGCGCCTTCCAGGCGACCTTGGCGAGGACGCTGCCGTCGGGGAGCGGCCTGGTGCCGCGGCGCAATGCTGCCATGGCGGTCTCGTTGCCGGTGATGACGCGGATCTGCCCCCTGTCCTCCCGGTAGGAGGGGGCCACCACCTTCCACTCCAGGTAGTCAGGGAAAAGCCTGATCCCGTTTGGAGCTGTCGGCTGATCCTTGCCGTGGACAAGACCCGCCGCAAGCAGAAGCGTAATGCCGATCATGACCATTCTAGACATGCATTCCTCCTTCGACCAGTATTCGGCAGCAGCCTGCTGCCAATAAGATTATAGCAGGAGTGAGCTTTTTGCATTTCCGGGGTTGCACCAGGAGAAGGCGTCAATCTCCGGCGAACAGCCAGTCGTTGCAACCCCATGCCCGAAATCTGGTATGCTTTCAGTCAGGGAGGTGATCCATGGTCGAAAAGGTACGCAACTACATCGACGGCAGGTGGCGCGACGCCATTGGTGGCAGAAGCTTCGCCAGCACCAATCCGGCCGATTGCCGCCAGATTCTGGCAACGGCTCCCCTTTCGGAGCCTGGCGACGTTGACCTGGCGGTGGCCGCGGCCGGCAGGGCCGCACCTGGCTGGCGCCGCACACCGCCGCCGCGCCGGGGGGAGATCCTCTTCCGCGCCGGTGAGCTCCTGCGTGCCCGCAAGCAGGAGCTGGGGGAGCTGGTCAGCCTGGAGATGGGGAAGGTGATCGCCGAGGGGCTGGGGGACGTGCAGGAGGCGATCGACATCGCCTTCTACATGGCCGGCGAGGGGCGCCGCCTGCAGGGGGAGACGGTCCCCTCCGAGCTGCCGGACAAGGATTGCAAGCGCCTGCGCGAGCCCCACGGGGTCGCGGCCTTGGTCACCCCGTGGAACTTCCCCATCGCCATCCCCGCCTGGAAGCTGACAGCCGCCCTGATCAGCGGCAATAGCGTCGTCCTCAAGCCATCCTCCCAGACCCCTGCCTGTGCCGCGGCCCTGGTGGCCATCCTGGAGGAGGCGGGGGTGCCTCCCGGGGTGGTCAACCTGGTCTGCGGCAGCGGCGAGGAGGCGGGGGAGTACCTCCTCACCCATCCGGGGGTGGATGTGGCCTCCTTCACCGGCTCCTGCGCCGCCGGGGAGCGGCTGGAGAGGCTCCTGGCCGGCCTGCACCGCCCCCTGGCCCTGGAGATGGGGGGGAAGAACGCCATCATCGTCATGGACGACGCCGACCTGGAGCTGGCCGTTGAGGGGGCGCTCTGGGGCGGCTTCGGCACCAGCGGCCAGCGCTGTACCGCGGCCAGCCGCCTGATTGTCCACCGCAAGGTGCATGGGCGCTTCGTGGCGCTCCTGGCCGAGCGGGCCGGGAGGCTGCGCCTGGGGAGCGGCCTGGACGCGACAACAGACGTGGGGCCGCTGATCAACGCCGAACAGGGGGAGAGGGTGCTGGACTACATCCGCATCGGCCTGGCCGAGGGGGCGACCCTGGTGGCCGGAGGAGTGCGGGTCGCGGACGGGGAGCTGGCCAACGGCTTCTTCGTCCCCCCCACGGTGTTCGACAATGTCTCGCCGACCATGCGCGTCGCCAGGGAGGAGATCTTCGGCCCGGTGGTGAGCGTCATCCCCTGCTCCTCCCTGGACGAGGCGATCGCCATCGCCAACGACGTCCCCTTCGGCCTCTCCACTTCCATCTACAGCCGGAGCGTCAACAGCACCGCCCGCGCCGAGCGGGAGCTCTCCAGCGGCATCGTCTACATCAACGCCTCTACCATCGGCGCCGAGGTGCAGCTCCCCTTCGGCGGCTGGCGCCACTCCGGCTCTGGCCACCCGGAGGCAGGTGGCAGGGGTGGGGCGATCGACTTCTTCACCAGGATAAAGGTTGTCTACCGTGACTTCAGCGGCAGGCTGCAGCGGGCGCAGATCGATACCTGAGCAGATCTGACTGGTAGTATGCCGCGCTACTCCGGCAAGGGATGAAAGGGGAATACCATGACTGCCAACGGGGAAATCCTGCAGAGGGGGGAGGAGGTTTTCACCCCCGCTTTCCACTTCTACCACAGGATCGCCATCCGCAGCGGCCGGGGGAACAGGATCACCGATGTGGAGGGGAACTCCTATCTGGACTGGGCCTGCGGCCTGGGCGCCCTGAACATCGGCCACGGCCACCCGCGGGTAGTGGAGCGGGTTCAGCGGCAGATCCCCCTCTTCGTCCATACCGGCGGGGTCTACCGCAACGAGACCACCGTGGAAGCCGCCGAGATGCTCCTCTCCGTCGCCCCTGAAGGGCTGGAGCGGCTCTTCTTCAGCAACTCCGGGGCAGAGGCGGTGGAGGGGGCAATCAAGCTGGCCCGCCATGTGAGCGGCCGCCAGGGGATAATAGCCTTCGGCGGCAGCTTCCACGGCCGCACCCTGGGGGCGTTATCCCTTACCTCCAGCAACTCCCGCTACCGGGAGCGCTACCACCCCCTCCTCCCCTCGGTGTTCCACTCCCCCTACCCCTACTGCTTCCACTGCCCCTTCTCCTGCAGACCGTCAGGATGCAGCATGGCCTGCTTCGCCCACCTGGAGGAGATGCTGCGCCGCTACATCACCCCCGGAGACCTGGCGGCGATCATCATCGAGCCGGTGCTGGGAGAGGGGGGGTATGTACCGGCCCCGGCGCCATTCCTCGCCTCCCTGCGCCGCCTCTGCGACCAGCACGGCATACTCCTCATCTTCGACGAGGTGCAGTCGGGGATGGGGCGCTGCGGCGACTGGTTCGCCTCCCAGTGCTACGGCATCACCCCGGACATCATGGCCGTCGCCAAGGGGATCGCCTCCGGCTTCCCCCTGTCGGCGGTGGTCGCCAGGAAAGAGCTGATGGCGGCATGGCCGACCTGGGCCCACGGCACCACCTTCGGCGGCAACCCGGTCTCCTGCGCCGCATCCCTGGCCACCATGGAGACAATCCGCGACGAAGGGCTGCTGCAAAGCTGCCGGAGCCTGGGGGGTGAACTCATGGCCAGGCTGGAGGAACTGAAGGGGCGCTACCCCCTCATCGGCGATGTTCGGGGGATGGGGCTGATGATCGGCGTCGAACTGGTTCAGGGTGACGGCTCCCCGGACGCGGGGGCATGCGAGCGGATTCTGGCGGAGTGCCTGGGGATGGGGCTGGTGGTCATCAACTGCGGCCCGGAGCGCAACATACTCCGCCTCATCCCCTCCCTGACCACAAGCGACCAGGAGCTGGAGGAGGGGGTGGAGATTCTCTCCCGGGCGCTGGATACGGTGGCCGACGGCCAGGGGGCTGGCAGGCAGCCCCCTGCCTGACTTCATGCCTCCTCGAACATATCCTTGCCGGCGCCACACAGGGGGCAGGCCCAGTCGTCGGGGAGGCTCTCGAAGGGGGTCCCCGGAGCGACGCCGCTGTCCGGATCGCCCTCGGCGGGATCGTAGACATAGCCGCAGATGGTGCATTTCCATTTCTTCATTATCGTCCTCCTCTTGGTGAGAGTGATGATTGTCATTGAAGCCTACTAGATTTCCTCTGTCATTCAAGCACCGGACCGGGAAATCCACCTTCGGGGCGCATCTGTCCCGGAGAGGTTGACATGGCTCTATCCCGGCCTGATACTATAGGAGTCGCACCTAATTCCCATCCCTTTTGCCGGGGATGATCGACGGGGATCTGGAAGCAGATGGATAGAGCCGGCTGGAAAAACATCTATCACGCCTTCAGGGCGACCCTGCTGGTGCTGCTCCTGGCGACCCTGGGAATCATCGTCTGGCGCAATGCCCCCCCGGAGCTGTTCGATCCGAGGTGGATAGAGGGGTTCCTCAAGGGGGCCGGATGGCTGGCGCCGCTGATCTACATGTTCCTGCGCGTCGTGGCCATCGTGGTGACCGTGGTCCCCAACGCCCCCCTGGACGTAGCCGGCGGCGTGCTCTTCGGCCCCTTCTGGGGGACGGTATACTCCCTCCTCGGCTCGGAGGCCGGGGCTATTGCCTGTTTCCTACTCGCCAGGCAGCTGGGGAGGGAGGCTATCAACCGATTCCTCCACCGGGACATAGGCTTCAGCAACCGGATCGCCAGTCGACACCTTGCCTACGTCGTCCTCTTCGCCAGGCTGGAGCCGGTCTTCTCCTTCGCGCTGGTCAGCTACGGCGCCGGGCTGACCGCCATCTCCCTGCGGGCCTTCGCCGTCAGCACCCTTATCGGCATGACTCCGGGGACTGTGATCCTCAACTACTACGGCCGGAGCTTCTTCAGCGGCGGCATTCTCCTGCAGATATCCCTGGGACTCGCCCTGGTGGTTCTCCTCCTTGTGATCCCGATCTGGATCAGGCGCAAGAATCCTTGGGGGTGGTACGACAAGATGACCGGCAGAGGAGACGGGGAGTAGCCTTGGGTAGGGACGGTTTTTAACGCGTGAAGGTTGCACTACGGAGGAGGAGCAATGTCACTGCCAAGCCAGCTGCACAGGATCTCTGACAACATCTGGGAGCTACCGGTAACCTACAAGGAGGGGATGCTGGTCCCGGCGAGGATCATCGCCTCAGAGTCCCTCATTTCAGGCATGGAGGCCGGTGTCTTCGACCAGGCAGCCAACGTGGCCTGCCTCCCCGGGATCACCGGCTACTCCTGGTGCATGCCCGACGGCCACTGGGGGTACGGCTTCCCCATCGGCGGCGTGGCGGCCATGGACCCGAAGAGCGGCGTCATCTCCCCCGGCGGCATCGGTTTCGACATCAACTGCGGCATGCGCCTGGTACTGACCAACCTCACCGAGGAGGAGGTGCGACCGCGCATCGGCGAGCTGGTGGACCAGCTCTTCAGGGCCATCCCCACCGGGGTCGGCTGCACCGGTTTCGTCCGCTGCTCGCGGAGCAAATTCCGCCAGGTGATCGAGCAGGGCTCCCGCTGGTGCCTGCAAAACGGCTACGCCCTCCCAGAGGACCTGGAGATGACCGAGGAGGGTGGCTGCTTCTCCGGGGCCGATGCCTCCACCTGTAGCGACAAGTCCATCGAGCGGGGGTACGACCAGATAGGCACCCTTGGCTCCGGCAACCACTACTGCGAAATCCAGGTGGCAAGGCCTGAGAACATCTTCGACGAGAAAACCGCCCGTGCCTTCGGCATCACCATTCCCAACCAGGTGGTGATCATGTTCCACTGCGGCAGCCGTGGATTCGGCCACCAGGTGGCCACCGACTACCTGCAGACCTTCCTCGGGGTGATGACCACCAAGTACGGCATCAGGCTCCGCGACCGGGAGCTGGCCTGCGCCCCATTCTCGTCGCCGGAGGGGCAGGCGTATTTCAGCGCCATGAAGTGCGCGGCCAACATGGGATTCGCCAACCGCCAGGTGATCCTACACCGGATCCGCGAGGTCTTTTCCCATCTCTTTCACCGTTCTCCCCAGGATCTGGGAATGGAGATGGTCTACGACGTTGCCCACAACACCGCCAAGCTGGAGCAGCACTTGGTGGAGGGGAGGATGAAACAGCTCCTGGTGCATCGCAAGGGGGCAACCCGCTCCCTCGGGCCGGGTTCTCCCGGGCTCCCCGAGCGCTACCGGGAGAGCGGCCAGCCTGTCATCATCGGCGGCAGCATGGAGACCGGCTCCTACCTCCTTGCCGGTGCAGAGGGGGCGGCGGCAACCTTCTTCACCACCGCCCACGGCAGCGGCCGCACCATGAGCCGCCACCAGGCGAAGAAGATGGTCCAGGGGAGGAAGCTCCTGGACGACATGGAGCAACGGGGAATTCACGTGCGCACCGCCTCCTACGGTGGTCTGGCAGAGGAGGCCGGATTGGCTTACAAGGATATCGACGCGGTGGCCAGGGCAACCGAAGAGGCCGGGCTGAGCCGGCGGGTGGTGAAGCTGGTCCCCATCGGCAACATCAAGGGTTAGGGATGCCGTACCGTTTTCTTGAGGATATGGCCACGGCGGACGTGGCCTTCGAGGCCTGGGGGGAGAGCCGGGAGGAGCTGTTCATCGCCGCTGCGGACGCCCTGCTGGCCACCATGACCGAGGCCCCGGAGAGTGTGGAGCGGCGGGAGGAGCTGGTTGTCAGGCTTGAGCACGAAGAGGCGGACCTGCTCCTCTGGTCCTTCCTCCAGGAGCTGGTCTATCTCAAGGACGCCAAAAGGCTCCTCCTCCATGGGGAGAGGGCGCGTATAAGCGAAGCCGGGGGGGAACTCTCCCTGGAGGCGCTCCTCAAGGGGGAGAGGATCGACCCGGAGCGTCACCGTCTGCTGGTGGATGTCAAGGCCGCCACACTGCACCACCTGACGCTCTCCCGGGAGGGGGAGCTCTGGAGGGGGACTGTAGTGCTCGATGTCTAGCCATGGGGGGGGAAGATGAAGAGACAGCTCGACAGGAAGCCCCATGTCCCCCGCAGCGACCAGGAGACGATCCGCCACGGCATTGCCGCCATCCTGCGCCGCCAGGCCATGTCCGCCCTGGAGATATCGGCCGAGCTGCATATCCCGGAAAGGGATGTGTACCCCCACCTGGAGCATATCCGCCTCAGCCTGCACGCCTCGGGAGAGCTGCTGCACGTCACCCCGGCCGAGTGCCGCAGATGCGGCTTCGTCTTCGCCAAGCGCGGACGGCTGACCTCTCCGTCACGTTGCCCCCTCTGCCGCTGCGAGGGGATCTTCCCGCCGCTCTTCGCCATCGGCGAACCTTGACGGCGATGCAGGTGGTTAAGTTGGGCCGTTTTCAGGGGGCCGGGAGTTTCTCCCCGCATGAGCTGCAGACCCACCCCTGTTCCGTCTTGGGGGGATAGCCGTAAAACTCCACCCCAGGCCAGGTTTCCCAGACGAAGGTCCGCTCCTCTTCGCAGACGGAGCAGTATAGGGAACATTTGTCCCCCGGTTTCGCTTCAGACGATCCATTCATGCTGCACCTCCCGATATCGGCACCCGCTCCATTTGGCTGCATCTGCCGTTCCCTCCCTACCCGCAGCATACATTGTAATAGGCTTATTAAATTATTCCACTCATCTTTGCCTGCAGCTTTTATGGGGTAGAATCTACGGTAAGGAGATGGCTGAAACTGCAAGGGGGGTGGAATGCAGGCTGTGCCGTCATATCTACGCCTACATGAAAGTGGTGAGCTGGCCCGCAGGATAGAAGCCGCCCGCTCTATCCTCGGGGATTGCACCCTCTGCCCGCGCCATTGTCACGTCAACCGTCTGCAGGGGGAGAGGGGGGCATGCCGGGTCGGCAGAGTGCCGATGGTCTCCAGCTTCGGCCCCCATTTCGGCGAGGAGCGCCCCCTGGTTGGCCGCTACGGCAGCGGCACGATCTTCCTCACTTCGTGCAACCTGCGCTGCGTATTCTGCCAGAACTACGACATCAGCCAACTGGCGATGGGGAGCGAGGCAAGCCCCGCAGAGCTGGGGGAGATGATGCTCTCTCTCTGGCGGCAGGGGTGTCACAACATCAATTTCGTCACCCCTACCCATCAGGTCCCCCAGATCCTCGTGGCACTCCCCGATGCCATCGACGGTGGGCTGGATATACCCCTGGTCTACAACTGTGGCGGCTATGAAGAGCCGGCAACCCTGCGGCTTCTTGAGGGGGTCTTCGATATCTACATGCCCGATTTCAAATTCGGGGATAGTGCCGTTGCCGAGCAGTATTCCGGAGTCCCCCACTACGTGGAGAGCGCAGAGGAGGCTCTGCGGGAGATGCACCGCCAGGTGGGACCTCTCCTTCTGGACGAAAGGGGGGTGGCCGTTCGCGGGTTGCTGGTGCGCCATCTTGTTCTGCCGGAGGGGCTGGCCGGTACCCGCCGGGTCATGGGGTTCATTGCACGGGAGATATCCCCCGATACCTACGTCAACATCATGGACCAGTACCACCCCTGCTTCAGGGCAGCCGAGCACCCCCATCTTAACCGGCGGATCACCCCGGAGGAGTTCGCCGAGGCTTTGGCAATCGCCCGCGCGGAAGGGCTCAGCCGGCTGGACGGGTTCCCGTGAGACGGGCAGGGGTGAAGCTGGTGATAGCTTTGCTGGCCATGACCGTTACTGCCAGGGGGGACGCCATGGAGATGAAACCGTTGACAGGAGGAGCGGCGACGATCGTGCCGCTCCCCCAGCCACGCCGTGACAGCAACATATCCGTTGAAAGGGCGCTAAGACTCCGCCGGTCGGTGCGCGACTACCTGGACGGACCGCTCACCCTGGCCGAGGCCGGCCAGCTCCTCTGGGCTGCCCAGGGGTTAACCACTGCCGGAGGGTTGCGCACGGCCCCGTCGGCGGGTGCACTCTATCCACTTGAGCTGCATCTGGTTGCCGGCAACATCACTGGCCTGGCAGCCGGCACCTACCGTTACCTGCCACGTGAGCATGCCCTGAAGCCGTACCTTTCAGGTGACAGGCGGGCTCGCATCTGTGCCGCATCCCTGGGGCAGGCGGCGATCCGCAGGGCTCCGGCTGCTCTCGTTTTTACCGCAATCTTTACCAGGACTACGGGGAAGTACGGGGAGCGCGGCGTGCGCTACGTCTACATGGACCATGGGCATGCGGCGGAGAATGTCTACCTGCAGGCAGCTTCTCTCCAGCTCGGCACGGTGCTCATCGGCGCCTTCGACGATGCCGAGGTGAAGAGGGCACTGGCCCTTCACCCAGATGAGGAGCCCCTTTCAATCATGCCAGTCGGCAGGTTGCGTGGCGCCACTGCCGCGGATTGATCGCCAGCGGCCTCTCAGCGGGGAGAATAATCAGATTTGTGCGGATAGCTCATCTGTGGTCGAATCACTTCCGCCGGTAGGTCCCCATCAGTTCAGCCTGAGAGATGATGTGCCCCCGCCAAGCAGCCCGGCCAGCTCCCCGGCGTTTACCGGGGCAAAGCCGTGGGCATCGTTGTTGAAGTAGATGTACACATCCCTCCCCCCCTCCAGGTACAACCTGATCCTTGCGGCATCGGCCAGCAGCTCGTCCGGGGAGTAACAGCCGGCATAGCTGCCGCCATGACCGTGGCGACGGATGTAGACGAAGTCGGCGGTCAGGGGGGTCTCGGCGATGAAATCGGGCCAGTCGGCCATGCAGAGGGCAACGCCGAACCGGCGGCAGAGGGTGGCAACCTCCTCGCACAGCCAGCTGGCATGCCTGAACTCCAGGGCATGGCGCACGGGATAGGAGCCCAGCAGCCCGAGAAAGAGTCGCAGCCGGTCAAGGTCACAGGCAAAGCCGGGGGGGAACTGCCACAGAACCACCCGCAATTTTTCCCCCAGCCCCAGGACCCCGGAAAAGAAGCGATCCAGCGGTTCCCCGGGATCGGCAAGCCGCCTGACGTGGGTGATGAAACGGCTCCCCTTGACGCAGAAGATGAACTCTTGTGGTGACCGGTCGTGCCAGCGGGAGAATGTCTGCGATTTGAGCAGGCGGTAGAATGTGACGTTCAGTTCTACGCTGGCGAATGCCGAGCAGTAGTGGTCGAACCAGCGCCCCTGGGGAAGCTTTTCAGGATAGAACCCCCCGCGCCAGTGGGGGTAGCTGAAGCCGCTGCAGCCGATGAACGGTTGGGGCATACCCATGCTCCCTGTTTGAACAGGATGTTGTTTGCTTGTAAAAATTTAATCCCTTGCCGGGCCGTGTCAATGGACGAATGATGCCGTTGGTTGCGCATCCCCTGCCAGCGGCTATACTGATTCAGTCTCTTCAACTTTCGGAGGCGCCATGTCACGGCTTGCCAACCTGCACCTGCGCACCAAGTTCAACCTGATCATGTCCCTGCTCCTGATCAGCCTCCTGATTGCCGCCGCCTACCTCTCCTACCGCAAGCAACAGGCCCTTGTCCTCAAGTTCGCGGCGGACAATGCGCGCAACTTCGCCCGGCAGATCATCGAAACCAGGGATTACATGTCTGGAGTGGTCGGTGACGAGGCGGAGCGGAACTACGACCTTGTCCCCCAGGTGGTTGCCTCCCGGGTTGCCAAGCGGATAACCTCTGGCACGCCATACTACGTCCGTCAGGTATCACTCAGGTACCGCAACCCGGAGAACAGCCCGGACGGCTATGAAGCTTCCAGGCTGAAGGAGTTCAATCAACTGGGGGCGAAGGAGAGCTCCAGCCTGGAGACGATCGGCGGTAGACTCACCTTCCGCTACATGCAGCCGATGGTGGCGGTGGAGTCCTGCCTGGCCTGTCACGGCGAATACGACAGCGCCCCGGCATTCGTCCGCGCCCGTTTCCCCCGCGGCCACTACTCCTACGGCTACCGGAGCGGCGAGGTAATCGGCGCGGTCTCCGTCTCCATACCAATGGCAGAGCTCTACCGCCAGATCGGCACCAACCTGCGCCAGGACCTGCTCTACCGCGTCGGGATCTTTCTGATCATCATCATGGTTATGGGGTGGATTTTGCGCAGGAGCATCATCGGCCCGGTTAAAGAGCTGGCCGAATCCATCACCCGGGTGACCCGGACCGGCTCCTTCCACGAGCGACTTCTCCCTAGGGGGAACGACGAAATCGGTACCCTTATTAAAAGCTTCAACGAGATGATGGTGGAGTTGGAGCAGAGGAACCTGCAGAGCTCGGAGGCAGACGCCCGCTACCGCTCCCTAATGGAGATGGCGGGCTCGGCAGTGGTCACCTGCCTCCAGGACGGCAGGATAATCATCGCCAACCAGCGTGCCGCAGATCTCTTCGGCCTGCCGCGCAAGTCCGTTCTGGGCAGGAACATCTTCGAGTTCATCAGCGGCGAGGGTTCGGGGAAGGAACTCTTTGCCGCCAGCATGGTGGATGGCAAGCTCCGTCCCGACGTGGAGAGCACCATGGGGACGGTGCGGGGATTCCGCGGCAGGACGACCAGGGTGGAGCTCTCCATAGCACTTTCGGAGAGCGAACAGCAGCTCCTCTTCACCGTCATCCTGCGGGAACATCCCCGGGGCTGATCTGGCAGACCCAGGCCCCTCCCCTTTCAGGCCGGTCCGTACAGCTGCGCCATCACCGCGGCGAACTCCCTGGCCGCCGGTGAGAGTGTGCGGCCGGCACGGGACGCCAGATAGAAGCGGCGCACTATCTCCACCCCCTGCAGCCCAACCACGGCCACCACCCCCCGTTCCAGCTCCTGCCTGAGCGAAAGCTCGGAGACGAAGGCGACCCCTATCCCCTCCATAACGGCCCGCTTCACTGCCTCGTTGCTCCCCAGGACCGCCCTGGCCTTCAGCCGCGCCGGCTCCACCCCGGCCAGTTCCAGGGATTCCAGCACGCTTTTGCCCGTGCCGGAGCCGGATTCGCGCATAATCAGCGTCTCCTCGGCCAGCTCGGCGACGGTCACCGAGCTTCGCCCCCACCAGGGGTGGGAGGTGCCGACCACCAGGCGGATCATGTCTGTCCCAAGGGGGGTGTAGTCGACCCCCTCCATGGGGAACCTGCTGCCGACCACGCAGAGCTCCACCTCCTCGCGAAGGAGCTTATCCAGAACCCCCCGGCTGTCCCCCTGGCTGACGATGGTCGTAACCCCCGGGAGGCGCTGCAGCAGGAGCGGCAGCGCCGCAGGGATCATGTAGTCGGCCGGGATGTTGCTGCCGCCGATGCGCAGCGTCACCTCCTCCCCCCCCCTGAAGCGCCGCATCGCCCCGCTTGCCTCATCCATGCCGGCGAGGATCCGCCTGGCGTGCTCGGCGAGGAGCTTGCCAGCCTCGGTAAGGATCGCACCCTTGCCGGTACGGTCGAAGAGGCGCAGATCGAACTCCCGCTCCAGGGCGAAGATGTGCTGGCTTACCGTCGACTGGGTGATGAAGGTGGCATTGGCCCCCTTGGAGAAGCTGCCGCTCTCGGCAACGGCGAGAAAGACCTCCAGCTGTTTGATGTTCATGGGCTCTCCATTCAATGCGGCGATAATTGCTATCGCTAAAATAATAAACCCGGCATGGTCGTGTCAAAGGGTTTGCACCCCGGCTGTCACGGTGGCGGCCATGTTCCGGGTCTCCACCCAAATGTGCTACAATCAAGACAAAGAGAGCCGAACGCTCGCTGGTGACCCCATGGAACAGTTACGGCACACACTGTACCTCATCACATGCGTGCTTATCATCCTTCTGGCGCTTGCCGGGGCAGACGCAGCCGCTGCTCCCTCAGGGGAGGATAGTGGAAATTCAACCATCCACTACTTCTGGGGGGTAGGGTGCCCGCACTGCGCGGAGGCCAAGCCGTTTCTCGACGGGCTGGCCAGGAAGTACCCTTCGCTGCGGATAAAGTCCTACGAAGTCTTCGATAATCCGCAAAACGTCGACCTGCTCAGGAACATGGCGCGGGAGCGGGGAGCGGAAGCCAGGAGCGTGCCTGCATTCATCATCGGCAACACCATGATCTCAGGGTTCAATGACTACAAGGGGGCAGCCATCGAGGCGGAAGTCCGCTCACTCCTTGCCAGGAGCCATGGCGACCGTGCGAAAGGGGAGGGTAGAGTTGCCGAGACCCTCACCATCCCCCTCCTCGGCAGCATAGACCCGGAGTCGACCGCTCTCCCCCTGTTCACCCTCTGCATAGCCGCTCTCGACAGTTTCAACCCCTGCGCCTTCTTCGTGCTCCTCTTTCTCCTCAGCCTGCTTATCCATACCCACTCCCGCCTGCGCATGGCCCTCATCGGCGGGATCTTCGTCCTCTCCTCCGGCATCGTCTATTTCGTCTTCATGGCCGCCTGGCTGAATATCTTCCTCCTTGTCGGGACCATGCGCTCCATAACCGTTGCCGCGGGGGTTATCGCCCTGGTGGTTGCCGCCATCAACATCAAGGATTTCTTCTTCTTCGAACAGGGGGTCTCCCTGGTGATCCCGGAGGAGAAGAAGCCCAGGCTCTTCGACAGGATGCGCCGGCTGGTCAGGTCACCCTCCCTGCCGTCCATGCTCGCAGGCACGGTGGTGCTGGCCGTGGCGGCCAACAGCTACGAGTTACTCTGCACCGCCGGCTTCCCCATGGTCTTCACCCGGGTGCTGACCCTGCGTGAGTTCGCCCCGTCAACCTACTACCTCTACCTTTTCTACTACAACGTGGTCTACGTCATCCCCCTGGCGGTCATCGTCGCCATCTTCACCGTTACCCTCGGCAGCCGCAAGCTCTCCGAGTGGCAGGGGCGGGTATTGAAGCTCCTCTCAGGGGTGATGATGCTCATGCTCGGCACTGTCATCCTCCTCAAGCCCGCCCTGCTGGGGAGTGCGGCCACCGCAGTCCTCCTTCTGGGGTTTGCCCTGCTCATCACTCTCATCATCTCCACCCTGTCAAGACGATTGAACCCGGACATTGCGCGCAACCATGGGGATCACCATTGAAATGGCAGCAGCCTTGGGTTAAGGTTGCTAAACCTGTCGCCACATCACCCCAAGAGGGAAACAATGCTCTCGGATTCGTCGCTGCGCATAAGCTGGATCCCACCCTCCATCGAAGGAGAGGAGTGGGAGTACTTCCATCACCCGGCCAAGCAGCAGTTCTACCTGAAGCATGCCATCACCTGGGAAACCCTTGCTGCATCCTTTGCCTCCGGCAGCCTGGTCCCCTACCCACGCAGCGGCGAACTGCAGGGGGTTCCGGTGATCAACTCCCATCACTCCTACGATGACTACTGCCGCTACCTGGCCAAGGCGAAGCGGGGTTACAGGCTCAGTTACAACCGGATGGAGAGTGCCCTGCAAAGCGATGGGAGCCTGACCCTGCCGGCGGCGGTGATCATCAGGGCAGGTGAAGAGGCGCTCCTCTTCTCCGGCTACCGCCGCCTCTGCCTCGCCTGGAACTACGGCATGGTACCCTACGTCTGGCTGCTGAGCCTTGCAGTGGGGGGGCCGGGGCGAGCAGCAACCCTGAGGGGGGTTGCTCCCCTGGCAATCCTTTGACATGGAAGCGTTATCGGATATTCTCACTGATGGGGTGACAAAGCCTCTGGCAATGGTTAGATTGCTCTTGATAAATCCAAGTATGAGGAGAACGATATGAAAAGAGTATTAATGCTGGTCATCTCCCTTCTTGCCCTCTCCATGCTGGGAGGATGCGGTTACAACCGGATGCAGGCCGCTGAAGAGGCGGTTTTTGCCGCCTGGGGTGACGTGGAGGCATCCTACCAGAGGCGTGCAGACCTGATCCCCAACCTGGTGGAGGTGGTCAAGGGTTATGCCAAACACGAGGCCGAAACCCTCAAGGCTGTCACCGAGGCCCGGGCCAGCGTAGGATCAATGAAGCTCTCAAAGGAGATGCTGGCCAATCCCAATGACATTGCCAAGTTCCAGCAGGCCCAGGGTCAGCTCTCCGGCGCCCTCTCACGGCTCATGGTGGTTGTGGAGCGCTACCCGGATCTGAAGGCGAACCAGAATTTTCTCGATCTGCAGAACCAGCTGGAGGGGACGGAGAACCGTATCAACGTCGCCCGGGTGCGCTACAACAAGGCGGTACAGGAGTTCAACACCAGCATAAGGAGCTTCCCCAACAGCGTCACCAACTCGCTCCTCCTCCACCTGACCCGCAAGGAGCCCTTCAAGGCGGAAGAGGGGGCAAAAACGGCCCCCAAGGTGAAGTTCTAGGCGGCTGGCACCCGCTGGAGAGAAGATGAGACTACTCGGCCTTATTCTCCTCTGCCTCGCGTTCGTCACCCGGGCGGCGGCGGGCGATCCACCCCCCTTGAGGGGGCACGTGAACGACCATGCCGGGCTCCTCTCCCCGGGGACAGCCGCCTCCCTGGAGCGGCAACTGTCCGACTTCGAGCGGAGCGACTCCACCCAGATCGTGGTGCTGACCATCCCCACCCTGGGGGGGGAGAGCATCGAGGAGTTCTCCATCCGGGTGGCGGAGAGCTGGAAGCCCGGGCTCAAGGGGGTGGACAACGGCGTCATCCTGCTAGTGGCCAAGAGCGAGCGCAAGGTCAGGATCGAGGTGGGCCGGGGGTTGGAGGGGAAGCTGACCGACCTGGTTGCAGGAAGGATAATCCGCGGCGACATGGCTCCCCGCTTCAAGGCCGGTGATTTCAACGGCGGCATCAGCGCCGGGGTCGCCGCCCTGATCGCCGTGACCAAGGGGGAGTACAAGGCGACCCCCCGTGACCTGAGCAAGGGAAAGAAGGGGGCGCCCCCCCTCTTGACCCTCCTCATCTTCTTGGCAGTGGCCTGCGTCTTTCTCGGCTCCTACTCCCGCTTTCTGGGTGCCGCCGCCGGCGCCGCCGGCCTGCCGGCCATCGCCTGGCTCACTTTTCCCGGCCTGGCTCTGGCCCTCCTGGCCCTGCTGGCTGCGATCGGTTTTTTACTTGGTCTATTTCTAACTTTCCTCTTCGGCGGCGGAGGGGGTGGATTTCCCGGCGGCGGCCCGTTTATTGGCGGCGGCTACTACGGCGGAGGAGGAAGCTACGGCGGTGGTAACGGCGGCTTTTCCGGCGGCGGGGGTGACTTCTGCGGCGGCGGGGCCTCTGGGGAGTGGTGACGGATGAAAGGGCCAAGCGCTGAGAAATTTT
>Ga0129298_10000173_pt1 | contig 22841 bp, 19 predicted proteins | sample I19B2metaG_FD_94707 | JGI IMG/M metagenome (GOLD analysis project Ga0129298, IMG submission 94707) | Lake sediment bacterial and archeal communities from Gulf of Boni, Indonesia to study Microbial Dark Matter (Phase II) - ​I19B2 metaG | ecosystem: Environmental > Aquatic > Freshwater > Lake >... | reverse complement strand
CTTCAATTTCGGAGAACTGGCGGTTGCTCTTGGAAATTCGAAGGACATCGCTTTTATAACCCTGGCTGGAATCCTGGTTTTTATCGGTCCTATCGGAAAGTCGGCGCAATTTCCCCTGCATGTATGGCTTCCTGATGCCATGGAGGGCCCGACCCCGGTCAGCGCTTTGATACATGCTGCTACAATGGTTGCTGCGGGTGTGTATCTGATAGCACGCGGGTATATACTTTTTGCAGATGTCCATACAGTCCTGCAGATAATCGCTTATATCGGAGGATTCACTGCTCTGTTTGCGGCATCCATAGCACTGGTACAACGTGACATCAAAAGGATTCTGGCGTTTTCCACATTGAGCCAGCTGGGATATATGGTTATGTCAATGGGGGTCGGAAGCCTGACAGCAGGTATGTTCCACCTTACCACACATGCATTTTTCAAGGCTCTGCTGTTCCTGGGAGCCGGAAGTGTGATCCATGCAGTTCATGACCAGGATATCTTCAATATGGGCGGGCTGAAAAGCAAGATGCCTGTGACAACCTGGACCTTTATCATAGGCTCTTTGGCCCTTGCGGGGATATTCCCTCTGGCAGGCTTCTGGAGCAAGGATGAAATACTGGCTGCAACCTTGAACCATAAATATATCGGACTGTATATCGTGGGTTCGGTAGTTGCCTTCATGACTGCCTTTTATATGTTCAGACTGATATTCGTAGCATTCTTCGGTGAAAAGAGGACAGACCATCATGCACACGAATCGTCATGGGTGATGACTCTCCCCCTTGTTCTTCTGGCAGTTTTCTCGGTATTAGCAGGGTTTATAAATTCTCCATGGTTCTATGATGTCTTTGGGAAGAGCTTCAGTTCATATATATATTTCGGTGAACCTGAAATACCTGAGCTTGATTTCTCTGTTGCCGGGATTTCCACAGTTCTGGCCGTCGGAGGTATTTTCCTGGCCTGGATGGTATACGGCAAAAAAGTCATAGATGCCGAAAAGGTGGCGACCAGGTATAAAGGACTGTATAATCTTTTGTACAATAAATTCTATATAGACGAGCTGTACCAATGGCTGTTTGACAGAGTAATGCTTACAGCCGGAAAAGTATTCGACTGGGTGGACCATTATATAATAGACGGTACTTTTGACGGGTTTGCCAAGCTGGTAAACCTGACCGGCGGTAAAACCCGTTTTGCACAGACAGGAGTACTCCAGAACTATGCTCTTATAATATTTGCGGCGGTAGTGATAATAGTACTCTTTGTAACTACACCTATACTGGGGGGTGCACTAAAGTGACAGGCTTTCCGATTCTTTCCTTAATAATGCTGGCACCTCTTGCAGGAGCCATACTGCTTTTGTTTATTCCCGATACAAAAGTCAGGGCAATAAAAGCGACTGCAGCAATATTTTCATCAATATCGCTTTTATTGTCAATATTGCTTTATATTAATTTCGACAGGAGTTTGAATGATTTCCAATTCACCGAACACATTTCCTGGATACCAAGGTTTGGAATCAACTACGACCTTGGAGTTGACGGATTGAGTTTGCCACTGGTCTTTCTGACTTCGATAATTTTTTTCAGTGCTGTATTTGTATCGTGGAATATGGGTCAGAGAACAAAGGAATTCTTCTTTTATATGATGGTGGTTATAGCTGGGGTATTCGGAGTCTTCATGGCCAGGGACCTTTTCTTCCTGTTCCTGTTTTTGGAACTGGCGGTTATACCGAAATTCATACTGATAAATGTCTGGGGGAGTAAAAACAAGGATTATGCATCAATGAAATATACCCTTTACCTCCTTGCAGGCAGCGCTGTTGCGCTTATCGGTATCATAGCGGTGTATGTGTATGCTGCTGATCCTGCAAAGGGGCTTGGAGTGAATACTTTTGATATTGCAAGCCTTGCAGGTATCAAATATGATGCTGCCTTCCAGAAATTCGCATTTTTCCTCATGCTGATAGGGTTCGGCGTACTGGTGCCGATATGGCCGATTCACCGCTGGACACCTGACGGGCATTCATCTGCTCCGACAGCAATCAGTATGATATTGGCCGGAGTGATTATGAAGCTTGGTGGTTACGCCCTTATAAGGGTCGGTATCAACTTCTTTCCGCAGGGAGCGGCATTCTGGGCTCCTCTCATTGCAATACTGGCGACTGTCAATGCTGTATACATCGCAGTAGTTGCAATGGTACAAAAAGATATTAAATATGTTGTGGCAAATTCCTCCATCAGCCATATGGGCTATGTGCTGATAGGGATTGCATCGTTAAATGCCTCTTCCATAACAGGCGCGGCAGGGCAGATGTTTGCTCATGGCATTATGGCTGCTCTGTTCTTTGCTCTGGTAGGGAATATATATGATAAGGCTCATACGCGTGAGATAGTAGACTTTGGAGGTCTGGCACATCAGATGCCCAGAGTGGCAAGTGCTTTTCTTATAGCAGGGTTGGCTTCCCTGGGAATGCCCGGAACCTTTAATTTTGCAGCAGAGTTTTCAATATTCACGGGTTCAATACAGGCATTCCCCGTATTGGCGGTACTGTCAATATTTGCTGTTGTAATAACTGCGATATATGTGTTAAGAGTGGTGCAGCAGATATTCTTTGGGCCCAGGAATGCCAGATGGGATAACCTTCAGGATATCAAAGGAGTGGAGATGATACCTGTCATCCTTCTGGGTTTTGTTATAATACTCTTTGGGGTTTTACCGGACCTGCTTGTTGGAATGACCAATGGAAGTATATCGGTTATAGCCCAGAAATTTATTAACTTAAAGGCAGGAGGAATTTTCTAATGAACTTTAATGCAATACTTATAGAGATTTTTACCACCATTTTGGGTGTAATCCTCCTTGTACTGGAACTGGTATTACCAAAGGGCAGGAAAAATACCGCGGGTTATTTATCTGCTGCAGGTCTTCTGGCAATACTGGCCGTAAGCCTTGGAAGTGCTGCAGACAATACGCAAACCTTTTTTGCGGGGCTTTATGTTACTGATGCCTTTGCAGGTTTTTTCAAACAGGTTTTCCTGATGGGAGCAATATTGGTTACTATAATGTCAATCGGCTATAACAGGTTGCAGGAAAGCAAGGGAGAGTTTTTCAGTCTTGTGGTTTTCACCCTTCCGGGTATGATGGCAATGGTATCTGCCAATGACTTCATAACACTTTACGTGGGCCTGGAACTTATGACGATAACCTTTGTGGTGTTGACGGCTATTGATACTGCAAGTGTCAAATCTTCCGAAGCGGGCATCAAGTATATACTTTTAAGTGCAATGTCGTCAGGCGTGCTTTTGTACGGAATGAGTGTCATATATGGAGTAAGCGGTTCGGTGGCATTTGCAGATGTCTTCAAATATCTGCAGACTGCCGGTGTAAGTCCTGTTGTCCTGCTTGCCGTAGTTTTCATTGTTGCAGGTTTCGGGTTCAAAATATCTGCCGTACCCTTCCATATGTGGTCACCTGATGTCTACGAAGGAGCACCTACTCCAATAACCGCATTTTTAGCTGTGGGCTCCAAAGCTGCAGGTTTTTCAGTGCTTATAAGGCTGCTTCTGCAGGTGATGCCTCAGGCATATGGAAGCATAGCAGTAATTGTGGTAGTCCTGGCATCACTTACCATGCTTGTCGGCAACCTTACGGCCATACCGCAAAGCAATATTAAAAGGATGCTTGCCTATTCCAGCATAGCTCATGCCGGATATATACTGCTTGGAATAATTGCCTTTACCAGAAGCGGATTGGGAGCTATGATGTTTTATCTTCTGCTTTACCTCTTTGCAAATATCGGTGCTTTTGCAGCCGTCATAGCTGTAACGAATCATACAGGCAGTGATGAAATCAGCAGTTTTTCAGGCTTGTGGAAGCGATCTCCTTTTGCAAGTGCAATCCTGCTTTTAAGCTTGCTGTCTCTTGCAGGGATTCCTCCGGCTGCGGGTTTTGTCGGTAAATTTTATCTGTTTGCCGAAGCAATAAGGCAAGGGTATCTGTGGCTGGCGTTCCTTGCAATTGGTACAAGTATAATTGCAATATACTATTATATAATGGTTATTAGAGTCATGCTGGTAGGGGAGGCAAAGGAAACAACCTCTATCATCACTTCCGTGCCATTGAAGCTTGTAATGGCGGTTTCGGCAGTGGTAACGCTGGTAATGGGAATTTATCCGGGACCGGTAACAGACTGGACCATGCAAATGGCTTCATTGTTCTTAAAGTAGTAATAAGGGGGGACGGTTCTGCAGATTCCATTATGGAATCTGCAGAACCGTCCCCCATTATCCCGGCATTCGAAGTTAAAAATTGGAAATATAGTTAACAAGCTCCAGCAGATTTTCTTTATATACGGAATCTCCGAGGAAATCGATTGAAGTCTTTGCTTCAGATATAAAAGAGTTTAGGATATTTGAGTCTAAAAACTCGGGTGTTGCTTTATGCTTAAAACTGCTGTCCAGCTTATATTGGAAAATCATTCCCAGATTTAATCCGAATTTTTCAAATTCCTTTATAATATTTTCATCGGAGGTAGCCAGGCTGGAGGCAATGCGGCTACATGCGCCAAAGAAAACAGCAGTTTTCTCTCTGGCTATTTCAAGATATTTTTCCAGGGAAAATTGAGCATCATTATACATTTCCTCTTTTATTTCAGCCAGGCACATGTTTTGAGTCAGGTTGGAAATAACCTGGCTTAAATGTCCGGGCAAGGATAGTGATGCGGAAAAGAATGCCTGGGTATATAAAATATCTCCAATGAGTACTGATATCCTGTTTTTGGTGTTGAAATCATATTTGGTCTGCCCTAATTCATCATCCATTATTTCATTATGAATGAAAATGGCATAATGAATAAATTCCATTATTGAAGCAAGCTGCACCAATTGGGAATTAACAACATCATCCGGTTCTGTTTTCAAAGATTTGTAAGTAAGCAGAATCAATGCTGCATACAGGTTTCTGTCAGGCAGCTTGTAGGAATCCAGTGTATTACTTTTTGAACCATCAATTGCAAGGCTGTGAACCAGATTTTGCAGTATATTTTCAACCAGTCCTATTTCTTTTGAAACAGGCAGAGTGTATTGCGAAAGCTGTATTTTACTTACTGTAGGAATCATCTGATAAAACCCCTTACTAAATAATGATTATGTAATTAAATAATGACAACAATGTCAGTCAACATCAATCTATACGATTTATGAATGATATAAGCCGATTACAAAATGTTAATTTTTCAACATACTTATAGAAACCGGTATAATTTATAAAGACATAAACCGTATACCATGTAATTAATTACAGACATTTCTACACTGCAGTTTTTTCACTGGAAGCTTTCGGGTAGTATATCTGACTTGTACTGGATTCAATCATCAACTGAAATTACAAGTATCGAATTTCATTCGACAAATTGCTCTATGCATATTTTAATGTATAAATATTTAAACGTCAAGCCAAAATAATAAGTTTGGGGGTTTCGAAGGTTTTTACCGGTTTAACGATATTCTTGACGCTGTTTTTGTAATACTATATAATACAGCTTAAGTCTGAGTGTTAATAATTACAAAGTTATGTGGTGATAAATACGTTAAAACTAGAGGAAATATATAAACCCATATCTGATGATCTGAGCCTTGTGAGACAGGAATTAAGGGAAGTTGAAAAGAGTTTAAGCAGTGACTTGACTAAGGAAGTCTTTGAACATTTTTTCAAAAACCCGGGAAAGCTCCTGCGTCCTTCACTGGTCCTGCTTTCTGCCGGTACATGCAGCCAGGCTGAAATGAATAAACAGAAGAGCAAACTGATAAAACTCGCGGTGGCTATTGAAATGATACACGGGGCAAGTCTCGTCCATGACGATATTATTGACGGTGATGAAGAAAGACGTGGCCAAAAAACCCTGAACAAGGTTTTTGGCAGTAAAACGGCAGTCCTCGCGGGTGACGTCCTGTACAGCAGAGCATTTTCAATCTTATCCGGGACTTTTCCTGAAGAATTTTCACAGCTGATTTTGAAAGTTACAAAAAGAATGAGCATTGTTGAGATTGGACAGTTGATCTCTCCAAATCTCCCGGGTATGAGGGAACAATATCTTGAGTTGATTAATGGAAAAACAGCACTGCTTATGGGTGCCTGCTGTACTCTGGGGGCAAAACTCACAGGTGTTTCGGAACAAAGTGTGGCTTTGATGGGCAATTACGGCATGAAATTCGGCATGACCTACCAGATAGTGGACGACTTTATGGACAACGACCCTTTGGGCACGGGAAATGTGAAGCTTGAGGAAGCAGAGAAATATGCAGGTGAAGCCAAACATTCGATAAGCGGTTTTAAAAATTCGGAATGCAAAAAGAGTTTGATGGATCTTTTGGAATATGTTTTAAGCTTTTCGCATTCCAACAGCTGATTTAAAAGAGATATGCCGGATGTATATTCATAAGAGCTGAAGTTTTATCAATCAAAATCAGGTTCACCTTTTTAAAACAGATAAATATTTCATTTATCTGTTTTTTCATGATATTATTAATATAAAAAAAGGATAAAGGAGTATTTCATATTATGAAAACTATACGCTGGGGAATTATCGGTTGCGGTGATGTTACCGAGGTGAAAAGCGGTCCGGGCTTCCAAAAGGCGGAAAATTCATCTCTTGTTGCGGTGATGCGCAGGAACGGAGCACTGGCCGAGGACTATGCAAAACGCCATAATGTGCCGAAGTGGTATGATGATGCGGATAAGCTTATTAATGATCCTGACGTTGATGCTGTCTACATAGCTACTCCGCCGGCCTACCACAAGGAATATACCTTAAGGACGGCAAAGGCCGGGAAGCCTGTCTATGTCGAAAAGCCCATGGCGATGAATTACATGGAATGCAGGGAAATGGTAGAGTGCTGCAGAATTGAAAAGGTGCCTCTGTTTACTGCATATTACAGGCGTGGACTGGAACGCTTCAATAAGGTCAGGGAACTGGTGAATGCCGGTGCAATAGGAAGTGTGCGGTTTGTTACCATAACACAGTATCAGAAACCCTTAAAAGAGGAAACCGAAGGTGTGAAATTACCCTGGAGAGTTGTGCCTGAGATTTCAGGCGGAGGTAAATTCCTTGATGTTGCTTCCCATACACTGGATATAATGGATTATATTTTAGGGCCTGTAAAGGAAGTTTGCGGAATGGCTTCAAATCAGGCCGGACTGTACAAGGCGGAGGATATCGTCACCGCCAGCTTCATGTTTTCATCGGGAGTGCAGGGAGCAGGCACGTGGTGCTTCAGCAGTTTCAGCAATTTTGAAATGAATGAAATAGTTGGGAGCTTGGGGAAACTGGCCTTCTCGACTTTCGGCAGCGAGCCGGTTTTGTTGACAACCAATGAAGGGACAACCGAATTCCCTTTGCAAAACCCTGTTCATATACAGCAGCCTCTTATTCAAAGCATAGTAAATGAATTGAACGGCTCCGGCAGATGCCCCAGCACAGGGGAAAGCGGTGTGCGGACCAGCTGGGTTATGGATGAGGTATTGAAGGGATACAGAGGATTTGCCAATAACACTATTTTCACATGATACAAGGGGATAAAAAATGAAAAAGCTTAACGGAACAATAAAATTTTTAATATTGATGGCTTTGGCTATGCTGACATGGGGAGGAAGCTGGACATCTGCCAAACTGGTAGCCAATACCACGGCACCGGAGGTCTTGATTTTCTGGAGATTTCTTTTTACCTTCATATCTTTAATACCTGTGATGTTTTTTATCAAGAAACCGCTTAAGCTTGACCGAAGGTCATTTTTACTTGTAACGGCAGGTTCGGTTTTCCTTGTTGCTTACAACAAGCTGTTTTTCTCGGGACTTAGAACCGGTTTGGCAGGGGGAGGGGGAGTGCTTGTAACTACCTTGAACCCGGTTGTTACGTTTACGCTTTCAGCACTGCTTTTCAGGCAGAAAATCAGGATCAGGGAAGGGCTGGGTCTTTTCTTCGGGCTAATTGGAGGAATGTTCCTTATCGAGATTTGGAACATCAGCACCGATAAAATCTTTATGAGTGGAAACATTTATTTCCTACTGTCTACTCTATTGTGGGCCGCACTGACCATTGCCAGCCATAAGGCAGACAATATTTCCTCGCTGGTATTCAGTTTTTATGTCTATGGGTTTTCTGCTTTGATGGACCTGGCACTGGCCTTACCCTTCGGTGTCTTTGATGTAATGAATGCCGGATATGCCTTCTGGCTCAACATGTTTTATTTGTCGGCTGTTGTGACAACCTTCGGGACTACGGTATATTTTTATGCCTCCAGCAAAGTCGGTGCAAACAAGGCCAGCACCATGACATTCCTTGTACCGTCAAGCGCAGTGCTTATCAGCTGGATGGCACTTGGAGAGCAGCCGAAACTGTCTACTGTGTTTGGAGGCCTCCTTGCTCTGAGTGCAGTATATATTATCAACCTGGGAACAAATGAAAAGACAGACGAGGAGTTGAAACCTGCAGAAATTGAAGATTTGAAAAGTTTATAATTTTTTTATAATTGGTTAATTTGTATTTAATATATAAGAGTTAAGATTAGTATGTGGAAGTTGATAAGTTCTCAACAACTGCAAACTAATGTTATGGAGAGTGGGATTTATGAATCAGAAACTAATGGTTGCCGGTGTAAGTGCTGCACTCGGTGCTGTACTTCTGGTCACTACGGCATTTACCGGATTGGCAAATGCATCAGGATATGAAAGCTATAAGACTGCAGTGAAAAACTCAATCAAAGCTGCCAATTATACCGGAAACTTCGAGGTAAATATAAAGGACAATGACAACCAGCTGGTTGATGTGACTACCCTGGTAAAGACTAATAAAGACAGCGGGGAAATGAGCAGAAAAACAACAATCGATGCAGGTTCACAACAAAAGACCATTGAAATGTTCAGGCAGGACGGAAAATCGGTGATGAAAAACAGTGACAGTGATACATATTTTGTATCCGGCGAAGGCAATAAAATGATACGAAAAGGACCGGGCAAGAATGAAGCTGTTCGCGACGTGGAAGCGGCCAAAGCCGGTGAAGCGGTGCTGGATGCACTGGTTGGAAACCTTAAGGATTATGTCAATATGCAAAGCACGGCGGACGGCAAAAGCGAGATCTCGATGCAGCTGTCAAGCGGTCAGATACCCGCATTCGCGAATGCACTTGCATCCCTGGCGGTCAAAAGGGCCCTGAACGGAAAAGAAATGCAGCACAGGGGCCAGATGCTTTTCGGAGCTAACCTTGATATAAATGCTCCAAAGCTTGTGAGTGACATCAACATCAACAGTGTGGATTTCAATGCCCTGGTCAACAAGGATAACTTCATAGAAAACCAGACGGCAGATGTGGTAATTACCGGAAAGGATGCAGAAGGAAAGGAACACTCGGTTGCAATATCGGTCAATATGAGCGTAACGGATATAAACAGCACTACTCCCGACAAGGTAAACCTGACAGGCAAGCAGGTAAAAACAGCCGATCCGAGGAATGATAAAGGCCCAAGGGGGCGCGTATTTCCGGGAGGCCATAGAGGTTTTGGAGACTTCAAGGATGGCGGCAAGACCAACAGTGAAAACTAAGGTTATATCGCAGGGACAATGTTAAATTGTCCCTGTTTCATATGGTCTGCAACATGTGAAGACAAAATTTTGCGAGGCTCGATGCCGAGCAAATTTTATATGGAGGCTTTATGGAAACAGTTCTCGAGGTAAAAGGCCTTACAAAAATATACAGGAACAAAAGAGGCATACAGGATATAAGCTTTGAAATATCTAAGGGTGACATTTTTGGATTTCTCGGGCTGATTCTGTCTTAACAGGTTTCAGACCTGGCATTTAGCCATAGGAGGCGGTTATGTCCATCAAATTCAGACTCATATTGTCGTATCTTGCTATGCTTGTTATACCTGCACTCTTGACAATCATAGCAGCCTTAATCATATTATATTTTACTGTGGGAAAAATTCCGCAAAAGGGACTGGAGCCCAGCCTGTTCAGAATTGTTGCAGACAGGGGAAAGGAACTTTTTTCCGAATTTGACCAGATAACTTTGGAGGCTCCTGACAAGCTTCAGGATAAAAAATACCTTGATCAGTTCGACGACAAGTTGAAAATCCTGAGTACGGGAATAGTTGTATATAAAGGCGACAACCTGATTTATGCCTCTGAATTCCTGAAAAAGCCCGAAATATTGGATGAGATATCCAACTCATCTTTTGATATAAGGGAACGAACCAGAAGCAGGACAAGGGACCGGGGGGATATGCACAACCCGATATTTGTGGGCAACAAGACCTATAATGTATTCGGAAAGGAATTTGCATTCAGCGACAAAACCCCCGGAAAAGCGTTTTTAGTGATTGACGTAAAGCCTATAAGTGACTTTGCGGTAAAATACTTTTCTGCGCTGGGCTATGCCATGATTGTCATACTCATTCTGACAAACGGCATATTGACCTACCTGGTGTCCAGAAGCATTTTAAAGCCTTTAAGGTTGTTAAGACGGGGAACTGAACAGATAAAAGAGGGAAATCTTGATTTTGAAGTAAAGGCTGGTTCCCGGGACGAAATAGGTCAGTTATGCCTTGCTTTTGAGGAAATGAGAAAGAAGCTTAAGGAATCGGTTGAATTACAGCTGCAATATGAAGAAAACAGGAAGGAGCTCATATCAAATATTTCACATGACCTGAAAACTCCAATTACTGCAATCAAGGGTTATATTGAAGGGATAAGGGACGGTGTGGCCGACACTCCCGAGAAATTTGACAAATATGTCGGGACAATATATTCAAAGGCAAATAACATGGACAGGTTGATTGAAGATTTATTCCTGTTTTCGAAGCTTGACTTGAAAAAGCTTCCTTTCAATTTCGAGAAGATTAATATAAAAAGCTACTTTGAAGATTGTATTGAAGAGCTGACTGTGGATATAGAAAAGAGAAATGTGGATATAATACTCGATTCAAGCCTGGGCAGTGAGGTGCAGGTGATAGCAGACAGGGAAAAGCTGAAGCGGGTTATTGTAAATATTGCTGAGAATGCAGTAAAATATATGGGTAAGGACACCGGCTCCATAAAAATCAGTCTTCGGGAGTTTGGAGACATGATACAGGTTTGCATGGAAGACAACGGTCAGGGTGTTGACACGGCAGAACTTCCGTTTATATTTGACAGGTTTTACAGGGCGGATCCGGCAAGAAACACGTCCACCGGTGGAAGCGGTCTTGGGCTTGCCATTGCCAAACAGATAATAGAAGAGCATGAAGGGAAAATATGGGCTGAAAGTGAATCTGGAAAGGGTACCCGTATATTCTTTACGCTGAGGAAGGCATAAGACGATACCCTGGATAAATAAGTACGGGTTAAAGATAACCAAATTTAAACTTAGTGATTTTCAGATAGGAAATCACCTGTGGAAGGGGTGATTTCATTGCTGGATAAAATCACTTTTAAATTTGGTTATCTATAAGATAGAGGTGGTGTTGTTTTGAAAAAAATTCTGATTATTGAGGATGAGACCAGTATTGCCGAACTTGAGCGGGATTACCTTGAGATAAACGGATTTTCCGTAAGTATTGAAAATGATGGGGATTCAGGCCTTAAAAGGGTCAGGAGAGAGGACTTTGACCTTATCCTGCTTGATTTGATGCTTCCCAGGATAGATGGTTTTGAAATATGCAAAATGATACGGAATGAAAAAAATATTCCTATCCTTATGGTTTCAGCCAAAAAGGAGGATATTGACAAAATAAGGGGATTCGGACTGGGAGCTGATGATTATATTACCAAACCTTTCAGCCCAAGTGAGCTTGTCGCCAGGGTAAAAGCACATATATCAAGGTATGACAGACTTGTAGGGAGCAAGGAATATAAAGATGACGTCATCAATATAAGGGGTTTAAGTATCGATAAGGCATCAAGGCGGATTTATGTAAATGGATCGGAAGTAGTATTCACTCCCAAGGAGTTTGAACTGTTATCCTTCCTTGCGATGAATCCAAACAGGGTATTTACCAAGGATGAGCTTTTTGAAAGGATATGGGGAATGGACTCCTTTGGGGATATCGCAACTGTAACGGTACATGTCAAAAGAATAAGGGAGAAGATCGAGCTTGACACCTCCAACCCCCAGTATATAGAAACTGTCTGGGGAGCCGGTTACAGATTCAAGGTATGAAACACGAAGGGGACGGTTTAACCGTCTCCTTTTTTTAAACTTATTGGCTTGGGAGACATTTATTGATATAATTTATTTTTAATGAGTAAAGATTTATTACATTATCATTTTACGAATAACCGGTGATGAACATGAAATTTTCAAAAAGGATGGATGGACTGGCATCCGCAATATTCTCACAGCTTGAAAACAAAAAAAATGAAATGGCCGCCAGCGGCAGGACCGTGATAAATTTCAGCATAGGGACGCCCGATATGCCTCCGGCACCCCATGTAATAAAAACAATGCAGGAGGAAACAGGCAAGCCTGAAAACTACCGGTATGCGGTAAAAGATATACCGGAACTTACCGACACCGTGATTGAATGGTATGATAACAGATTCGGAGTGAAGCTCGAGAGGGACGAAGTGCTTTCAATGGCGGGTTCGCAGGACGGACTGGCTCATATCGGACTTACACTGGCAGACCCTGGCGAAATGGTAATGGTTCCCGACCCTGGTTATCCCATATTCAGTGTTGGGCCATCAATAGCTTGTGCCAGGCTCTTTAGGATACCACTGCTGAAACAGAACAATTTTATTATGGATCTGGATGCCATAGATCCGTCAACGGCACATAATGCGAAGCTTATAGTAGTATCATACCCAAATAATCCTGTAACAGCCGTTGCACCTCCGGAATTCTATGAAAAGCTTGTATGGTTTGCGAAAAAGTATGATATTGCCGTAGTGCATGATAATGCATATTGCGAGCTGGCGTTTGACGGTGTCAGGCTGGGGAGCTTTTTGAGCTTCCCGGGAGCCAGGGATGTGGGTGTGGAATTCAATTCGCTTTCCAAATCATACAATATGCCGGGCTGCAGGATCGCTTTCGCTTTGGGCAACAGAAAGATAATCGGGCAGCTGTCAAATTTAAAATCCCACCTTGATTATGGGACGTTCCTTCCTGTGCAAAGGGCAGCTATTGCAGCCTTGACAGGACCTCAGGACTGTGTGGCGCAGACAGTGGAAACCTACCAGAGAAGAAGGGATTTATTGATAGACGGCTTTAAGGAAATAGGCTGGGATATGGACAAGCCCCCTGCCACGATGTTTGTATGGGCTAAAATCCCTCCTGCCTATACCTCGTCCGTAGAATTTACCTTCGACCTGCTTGAAAAAACCGGGGTCATAGTAGTACCGGGCAGCAGCTTCGGGGAAATGGGAGAAGGCTTTGTGCGTATGGCGCTGGTTCAGCCGGAGGATAAAATAAGAAAAGCAGTAGAATTGGTGAAAGAAAGTGGAGTTCTAAGATAAGGAACTTCATAGTAGACGATTTATGAAAGATAATGATTATTCATATAGCCAGAGGCAGCTTATGAAAAAAAATAGCGGTGATAAAATACATGAAACGGATCTTTACGAGCCTATACGTAATTTTTTATTGAAGCAGGGCTTCAGCGTGAAAAGTGAGGTCAAACACTGCGATATAACAGCGGTCAAGGGTGATGAGCTTGTTATCATAGAACTAAAATGCAGCATGAATCTGGAGCTCATCATGCAGGCTGCACTCCGCCAGCGGATGTCAGATCTTGTTTACGTGGCAGTGCCCAAGCCTAAAGGCGGGATGCGTTCTTCAAGATGGAGGAGGATAAATCATCTGCTGAAGCGCCTTGAACTGGGCTTGATTACTGTATCCTTCGCAAGAAATGGGATTGAAGTGAAAGTTGTCTTTCAGCCTTCGCCTTTTAACGGGGAAAAAGGAAGAAAGGTTGATAAGAGCAAAAAAAAGGGTCTAATGAATGAGTTCGACGGCCGCACCGGAGATTTTAACACAGGTGGGAGCAATAAAACCAAGCTTGTGACCGCCTACAGGGAGAACGCACTTTACATAGCCTGCTGCCTTGAAAGGTTAGGACAGCTGTCGACAAGGCAGCTGAGGGAAATTGGTGCATGTGAAAAGACTTCAAGTATAATAAATAAAAATTATTACGGTTGGTTCGAGCCGGTAGAAAAGGGTGTCTACAGGCTTACGGAAAGTGGGCTGGAGTATATCGGAAAAAACGGCGAACTTGCCCGCAGCTTAAGGCATGAAATTGACAGGGTGCTTTCGGAAAAACCATCTGAAAAAAGAGTAAAAAATCCGGCAAAATAAAAGTTAAATGAAATATAAATTTATGAACATTAATTTGTTTGAACGCTCTGGAATTGGTATAATATATGACAAAATAATGATAGTGGAGGGAACATATATGAAGAAACTTGAGTTTGATTATAGAAGGGCGACAACTTTTATAAAAGAAGAAGAAATAACATGCATGGATAGTTTTGTAAAAACAGCACATACAATGCTGCACGGAAAAACCGGCCCGGGAAATGATTTTGTCGGTTGGGTGGAGCTGCCTGTAAACTATGATAAAGAAGAGTTTACCAGGATAAAAGCTGCTGCGGAAAAAATCAAGTCTGATTCAGATGCATTGGTTGTAATCGGTATAGGAGGTTCATACCTTGGGGCAAGGGCTGCAATAGAAGCTTTGTCGCATTCCTTCCACAACAATCTCCCGAAAGGAAAGCGCAGGACTCCGGAAATTTATTTTGTCGGGAACAATATAAGCTCTACATATATCTCGGACCTTTTCGAGCTGCTTGAAGGCAAGGATATCTCGGTAAATGTGATATCCAAATCCGGAACGACAACAGAACCGGCTATTGCCTTCAGGATATTCAAGGAATATATGGAGGGCAAATATGGAAAAGATGGCGCAAGAGAAAGAATTTATGCGACAACCGACAAGGCAAGAGGTGCACTGAAAAAACTTGCCGATGAAGAAAAATATCAATCCTTCGTAATTCCGGACGATGTTGGAGGAAGGTATTCGGTGTTGACGGCTGTAGGCCTTCTTCCCATTGCTGTGAGCGGAGTAAACATAGATAACATGATGAAGGGTGCTGCTGATGCATTTGAGCTTTACAGCAATCCGGATATTAAGGATAATGACTGCTACAAATATGCGGCTGTCAGGAATGCTTTGTACAGAAAAGGCAGAACAGCAGAGATAATGGTGAATTACGAGCCTTCACTGCATTACTTCACCGAATGGTGGAAGCAGTTGTATGGTGAAAGCGAAGGCAAGGACCAGAAGGGAATTTTCCCTGCAGGAGTCGATTTTACCACTGATTTGCACTCAATGGGTCAGTACATCCAGGACGGATTGAGAATAATATTCGAGACTGTATTAAGCGTTGAAAAGCCCAGAAAAAACATTGTGATAAAACAGGACAGGGATAACGTGGACGGTTTGAATTTCCTCGCCGGAAAGGATCTGGACCTGGTCAACAGGAAAGCGATGGAAGGCACAATGCTGGCGCATACCGACGGAGGAGTACCGAACCTGCTGCTAAAGATACCGGAGATTAGTGATTATTATTTCGGCAGTCTTGTTTATTTCTTTGAAAAGGCATGCGGCATAAGTGGCTATCTCCTCGGCGTAAACCCCTTTGACCAACCGGGTGTGGAAGCCTATAAGAAGAATATGTTTGCTTTGCTCGGGAAACCGGGTTTCGAGGAAGAAAGGAAAAAACTCGAAAGCCGCCTGGGGAAATAATTAGACAATCATAAAAGGAGAGAGACACTGGATTGCAGTGTCTCTCTCCTTTTATGGCATATAAAATACCGTAATCTCAGGTCTTGACATGAATCTTAACGGGAAGCAAACATTGCCGAGTCCTTTGCTTATATACAGGTTCATACCGTTAATTTTGTGCAGACCGCGTTTTATTCCAAGCTTGCAGAGCTTCTCATCACGGAGAAGCTTGAATTCAAGGTCAAAGGGCGCCCATATCTGGCCCCCGTGAAAATGGCCGCAAAACAGGTAATCAACCTTTCCCTCGGGAATTTCCAGTACAACATCGGGATTATGTGAAAAAGCAATGTTTGCTACAGCATCAATACAACGATCTTCCAAGGCTTGCCCGATATCATGATGTGAGTACCTTATGTCTGCTATTCCGATAATATTATATTTTTTTGAGTTTTTTTCAATACAGGCGGAACGGTTGTGCAATATCTCGATCCCTCTTTTTTCTATCCTTTCTGCGAATTCCTCCAATAATTTGTCATTCTTTTCAAATGCCTCATAATCATGATTCCCAAAGCAAAAGTATATTTTATGGGTACCTCTTATATAATCAAGAAATTCCAGAAATTTTTCAACATGTCCGGGCTTTTCTATATAATCTCCGGACATGATAATGATATCCGGATTCTCAGAATCAATGGCGCTTTTGATTTTTTTATAATCGACTTCAAGGCGGTGTATATGAATATCGGACAAATGAAGAACCTTCAATGAGTCAGCCTTTTTTGAGAAAAATATCCTTTTGACCTCCAGCCACCTTGCTTCAAAACTCATATATAACAAACCTGACAACATCAGGAAGATTATGACATACAACCACATAGAAAGTATCCCCTCTTAAAGCTGATTCTTCCATGATATAATATCAATTAATACCATGCGTGGCAACCGGGATTTGAATCCGGAATTATTCCTGTACAATACACGTAAATAACAGTAACGGGCTTTTCTGCCGGCTTGCGGTGCAGCTTGAAGTCCATTACCTATAATTGACATTCGGTAATTATAAAAATATAATATATATTAAACATATGAAATTTCCCTTTTTTTCGGGAAATTATCCATGAAATCGAATTTGCCGGATGTGGATGGTTGTATGGATAGCTGTGAAGAAATCAAGATAAACTTGGACAATATAAAGAAGGTCAAAGGCTCAATGCTTGAAGAAAACGAAATTATAAAGCTTTCGGAGGTTTTCAAGGTGCTTGGCGACCCGACAAGAATACGGGTTATATATGCATTATCCAAATGTGAAATGTGTGTATGCGATATTGCTGAAGCCCTTTCAATGACGCAGTCGGCAATATCACATCAATTGCGCCTTCTAAGGACAATGAGGCTGGTTAAGTATAAAAAGGAAGGCAAGTCGGTGATTTATTCGCTCGATGACGAGCACATACTGCAATTGTTCAGACAGGGAATGGAACATGTACGGCACGATTAGAGTGCTTGCAAAAAAATGAGTGTAATTTGTCGGGATGACACGGGGGGAAAATGAGGAAAATCTCTTTGGAAAAATGCCAAGAAAATATGAAGCTTGCCAAAACAATATTTACCGATGACGGAAGAATATTGTTAAGCGCCGGTATTGCTCTTAAACGAAGTTTTATTGAGCGTTTGAAGCTTTGTAACCTGTCGGAGGTGTATATAGATGATGAATTCTCCACTGATATCGAAATCAATGATGTAGTAGATGAAAGAACACGCAACGAAGCCAAATTATTAGTAAAGAGTGTAATGGAGGAATATAAGGTTACTCAAAGGTTTGATGCCGACAGGGTCAAATCGGTAGTGAACCGGATCATTGATGAACTTCTGTACACCAGGGATATAATGGTGAATCTCACGGATATCAAGTCCAGTGACGACTATACATTTTCACATTCAGTGAATGTGTGCATCCTTTCCCTTATTACAGGTATAAAGCTTGGACTGAACCAGCTCAGGCTTAAGGATCTGGGAATAGGTGCATTGATGCATGACATTGGAAAGACTCTGATACCGAAGGAAATTTTGAATAAGGCTTCCAAATTAACTAATGAAGAGTTTGAGCAAATAAAGAAACATACCATCCTGGGACATGAGATATTAAAGACAAATCGCGATATCAGCATAACATCGGCGCATGTAGCCATCGCACATCACGAGCGTTATGACGGAAGCGGGTATCCCCTTGGGACGAAGGGTGACAATATTCATCAATTCGCAAGAATTGTTGCGATTGCCGATGTTTATGATGCGTTGTCGTCGGACAGGGTTTACAGAAAGAAAATGAAACCGCATGAAGTTCTGGAATATATGTTGACAGCAGGGGAAGTACTTTTTGACAGGAATATCCTTGAGCACTTTGTACGCAGTATCGCCATATACTCGATCGGCACAAGTGTAGTACTGAACACCGGAGAGAGAGGAATTGTGGTGGACGTAAACAGAACCTTCCCCACCAGGCCGATTGTACGTGTTGTAATTGATGCCGGGGGGAAAAGACTTGCTTCCTTTAACGAGATTGACCTGACAAAAAGGCTTAATGTATTTATTGAAGATACCTGTGATATATGAGCATCCCTATTTTCATTACAGCAGAGCGGTGAAGCATGCAGGGCTCCATCATAATGAATACTAATATGAAGGGAAAAGGATTCAAATAGTTGGCTTCGTATTTAGAAATAAGGATATGGGTAAAAATGAGTTTAGAATATATTTGCTATTGATATTTAAAATCCGATATGTTATGATAGACAGGAATTTTGAGAACATATGCGGGCGTGGTGGAATGGCAGACACGCAAGATTTAGGATCTTGTGCGACGAGCGTGGGGGTTCAAGTCCCTTCGCCCGCACCAAAAAAGGCAGTGAAATCGTATGATTTCACTGCCTTTTCTAATGAAATTTGAATTGTACAAGTTAAAAGCGATTCGGTACATAGGAACGAATTTTATGATATAATCAAGAAAATTAAGCTTAAAGGAATGTAATATGAAAATAGATCGTCTTATCGCAATAACAATGTACCTGCTCAATCGAGAAACCGTCAGTGCATCAGCATTGGCGGAGCGGTTTGAAGTATCTAAGCGAACGATACAGCGCGACATTGAGGCATTAAATCAGGCTGGTATTCCCATTATTTCCACTTATGGCGCTGAGGGTGGTTATGAAATCATTGACGGTTTCAAGTTGCACAAACAAATTGCCGGTGTTGACGATTACTTGAATATCATCATTGCTCTTAAAGGTTTTAGCTCTGCGTATGATAACAGTAAAATAAACGCAACACTTGAAAAAGCTCTTGCCACTATGCAGGGCGGAGAACAACGCGTGTTTATTGATTTTACTGTCGCGCGGGAAAGCACATCGGTAAACGAGTATTTGAAAATCATAGAAAAAGCTATTTATAGCGAAACACCTTTGGAAATTGAATATACGAATGCTAAAGGTGTTTCTTCGACACGAATAATTGAGCCGCTGGCGCTATCGTATAGATGGTATGCATGGTATTTGTTTGCATATTGTACCGAAAAGCAAGATTATCGGCTGTTTAAGTTGCCAAGAATTGTGAAATGCGAACCGAGCTCCGGCATTTTTTCAAAGGAACACGGCAACATTGAGAAACTGATGAAATCCGCTCAGTCTCCCGATAAAAGAAAGTATTATCATATTCGGTTGCTGTGTAAAAAGGAGATTCGCCAACAGGCGCTCGAATACCTCGGGGATAATATTGTTGCAGAATATGAAAACGGAGATTTTATCTTGCAGCCGCTCGAGGTTCCGTTTGAACGTATGTGGTTCTCGCTTTTGTTGGGATTCGGAAATCAGGTTGAAGTTTTAGAGCCGAACGAATTGAAACAAATGCTGCAAGAAAAAGCGAAAGATATTTCGTCGCTTTATAAATGATGACATACTGCTGTCGTATATAATGTGTTATCCTTCTTTTGTGGGAGGATGATTATATGAAATTTCATGCTGAAAAAGATTTGGGCGTATGCGGGCTTGCCTGTGTGCTGTGCAGTCATGAGGACTGCCCCGGTTGCAAGGTGCGTGGCTGCAAAGACGGCTGCGATTGTTCAGTCTATCAATGCGCGATGAGAAAAGAACTCGACGGTTGTTATCAGTGCAAGGATTTTCCCTGTGAGGAAAAGATGCTTTCTGGGATACGAAACAGAGCCTTTAATCGTTATGCGCGGCACTATGGGAAGCAAGCCCTGCTTGACCGTCTGCATATTAATTACGAAAACGGAATTACATATCATAAACCGGACGGCTTAAAGGGTGACTATGACCAACTCGAGGCCGAAGCTGATATTCTACGGCTTGTTCGTTTCGGTACGCATAATCCTTATGTTAAATGTCCTGTGCTTGAAACAGAGCATTTCACGCTCCGGCTCGTAGAGATGGACAATGCGAACGACTTGCTTGAATGTTATTCCGACCCGAAAGCGCAGGAGATTTTCAATGCTGATAAATGCACAAGCGATTTCCGTTATCAGACGCTTGATGAAATGCGGGAGTGCGTACGCTTTTGGCTTACCGAGTATAATAAACAGGCTTTTGTCCGCTTTGCGATTATGAATAAAGCAAGCAATAAAGCTGTCGGCACAATCGAGATGTTCGGCATGGTCGGGCAGTACAATACTCAGCGCGGTGTTCTCAGGTTAGATATTTCGTCCGATTATGAAGAAAAAGCATGTCTACATGAATTATTTTCGCTCTGCGTAGAGGAGTTTTTCAGTTTGTTCGCCGTTGGGCAGATTGTCACAAAAGCAGCACCGATAGCCGATAAACGGATAAAGATTCTATCCGAGCTTGGTTTTACGGCATATGATTATCCTGAGCGCGAACATTATTGGGCGAAAAATAAGGAGCAAGAATGTGAATATTGAAATCAAAAAGTTAACTCCTGAGTTGGCGGACGATTATCTTCACTTTTTTAAGGATGTCGCTTTTTCCGATCATAAGGATTGGGCAGGTTGCTGCTGTCTGCATTTTCATTGGGATGACCAATTGGCTGCCGACCATAAAGAATTTTGCAAAACAGCCCGGAAAGGCGACTGTTCATTCAGTTGGCGTTATGCAGAAAAATATGTTATGAACGGTACAATACAAGGGTATCTCGCATATTCTGACGGACAGGTTGTTGGATGGTGTAATGCAAACGACAAAAAGAATTATGCCGTCCTAAAAGCAAATGTTAAGCCCGAACTCTGGACAGATGATGCCGAATCAAAGGTGAAGTCTGTTGTATGCTTTACTATCGCTCCAGATATGCGCGGAAAAGGGATAGCGACTCAGTTGTTACAGCGGGTTTGCGATGATGCGAAAGAACAGGGATGCGAATTGGTTGAGGCTTATCCCGCAGTGGATTCAGACGATGTGTTTGTCAACCACCACGGCCCGGCTGCTTTGTATCTTAAACATGGCTTTGCTATTTATAAGCAGTCCGGGAATCAAGCGATTATGCGGAAATATTTATAAGCGGATTGCTTATATAAACGCAAAAAGTTTACCCTTCGGCGTTTTCCTTATTTATTTAACCGTCAATAATTTGACGCATAAGAACGAATGGCATCTTTATTACCAAACTTCTCAAAATTTCAGACATAAAGATGCCATGCGATTAACCCCAAATGGCGTCAGCATTCTGGTAATTTGACATGTTTCTTAATGTAAGATACCCTGAAAATATTACGTAAAATGTTAGCTGCGATTCATATTATATCCGTCACCGTGAATCCGCTGTTTTCAATTTCACCCGAACCTCAATCGTTTTCCCGTTCTGCTTAACCTCTATGTAATCCGTCAGGCGGCGGAGGTCGGTTTCGGCGATGGGCGTGTTTTTCAGCACCTCATCGAGGGAGGAAATCTGCTTGGTCAACTCCCTGAGCTTGCGACGCAGGTTGGCGTCATGCGTTTCCAGACTATTCAGCTCCAGCCGGGCTTTTTCATGATCAGCCGTGAGCCTTGTGAGTAAGGCCGTGTAGCGGTCAGCATTTGCCCTGTCCTTGATTCGCTCCATGAGAATCGCTTCTATGTCTTTATCCAGCGATTGTATTTCTGCCTTTAATGAAGAAACACGGGCGTCAAGCATTGGTTTGCCTGACGCCCGTGTCTTTAACTCTTTTTGCTTACATGCCATTTCAATCCGAAGACTGAGGAGGAGCGTTTCTATCGCCGACCGCACTTCTGCGTCCAGCACTTCCTCATGGATTCGGTGAGATTCGCAGAATGACCTGCCGTATAGCTGATAGTTCTTGCAGATATATTCGATGCGCCGCTTTCCGTTCCACCATCGGATGATGGGGACAAAGGGAGCGCCGCAGTCGCCGCTTTTTAAGAGACCGGCGTATCGGTGACTTGATACATTGTTGTCCTTGGGCGCTCGTTTCCCGTTGCGGTATGCCAGCTCCGTCTGCGCCATCAGCCAGTCCTTCTTGGATACGATGGCCGGCAGAAAATCCTCATGTCGGTATTGTTCTTTCTTCGGGATGCGGTGGGTTATTTTGCCGTTGAACATTTCAGCCTTGTGGTTGCAGAGCGCTCCGGCGTAGCTTTCATCGCTTAAAATCCTTTTGACGCTGGTATAATTACAGAAGTAAAGACGCTGTCCATTCTCGTCGGTTCGTATGTCTGAATTGTGCTTACCATACAGCTCAGCCTGTAATTGAGCCGGGGTCTTTCGCCGCTGTTCGTTCAGAAGCTGGCTGATGGGTCTTAACCCGACGCTGTCCAGATACAGAGAAAAGATGAGGCGAACCGTGTCGGCCGCCTCATCCACTATCTCAACCTGTCTTGTGTTTTTGTTCTTCCAATATCCGAAGGGTGCTATGATTACGATGCCCGCTTTTTGCTTCTGCCGGTATCCTGTCCTGATTTTCCGGCCTATATCCCTTGCGTAGTAGTCGTTCATCAAGCTCCGGATGCCGATGGTAAGGTCGTCGTTTTCGTCGAAGGTATCCACACCCTCGGTAACTGAAAGGACTCGGACGCCGTTCTCCCGCAGGAAATCAATTAGTAGTGTCGTCTGAATCTTGTGCCGTCCG